>Ga0080064_1000118_pt1 | contig 236449 bp, 213 predicted proteins | sample Subgrocontami54m_FD_69260 | JGI IMG/M metagenome (GOLD analysis project Ga0080064, IMG submission 69260) | Subsurface groundwater microbial communities from S. Glens Falls, New York, USA - GMW46 contaminated, 5.4 m (SPADES assembly) (version 2) ...
AGTCGGCCAGTTCGCCCGTAACAGACTCAAATCCATGCAGCGGCGACCCTCGTTGATCACCGCCTTCTGGAAACAGGCTGAACTGGCTTTCTGATGTCATGTATTTATACGAGACTCAATAACTAAGTCCCATGCGCGGCACTTATCTGCTAAACGTTGCCAGGACATTGGTCTCAAGGTAAGTTTGCTGGAGAGCAACCAAAAACTTCAGGAGGCGGTTCTGTCAGTGCACCACGCATGCATACTTACGTTAGCCCAGACAGGTGCATTTAAGATTATTGAAAATCACAAAGGCGTAGCTACCATGTCCGTTGCACAACACGTAGTAGTTCAACAAGGACTTTCGCAAGGGCTCGACGGAGAGATGGCGGCATAGGTTTCGATAGTTCCGTGTAGGGGGTACGGGGCTTGTCTGTAACAGACGAATCGCATTTGCTCGACTGTTGGGAAAAAGGCATTTGTCCATATTGCGGAAAAGCATTTCCCGAAACAGAACGAATCGGGACAGGGCAAAAGACAAAAGGTGGCTTCTGTAGTTTGGAGTGCTATGCAAAATACTACGAACAGGACATTAGGAGGCGCTGCAGAGGATTTGTTGGGCCACGCGGTACAAACGAATGACGCCAGGCCCCGGCAAGGCTCCCGTAGCGAATCGGATGAAGATACGGATCTGCCCCTTAGAACGGGGATCTTGCCGTCGCAGGAGCTCGAACGCCAAGTCAAAGTAACCAAGGAAATTATTGGCTTAGAAACGATCCAAGATGATCAATTTCAGCCGGCTAGCCTAGACCTTCGATTGGGGGACGTCGCGTATAGAGTCCGTGCAAGCTTTCTGCCTGGCAAGGACGCTACGGTAAAACAAAAACTCGACGGCCTCACGATGCACAAGATGGACATCAGCAATGGGGCCGTGCTAGAGCGCGGTTGCGTTTACATCATACCGTTGCTTGAGTGCTTGGCGCTGAAAAGGCGCACATCAGCAATGGGTAATCCGAAGAGTTCAACCGGTCGCCTCGACATCTTTACTCGACTGATTACCGACTACGGTACGGAATTTGATCGCGTCCGCGAGCAGTATAGCGGCCCTCTGTATGCAGAGGTGTCCCCTCGAACCTTTAGCGTATTGGTATACAAAGGTTCGAGGTTGAACCAGATTCGAATACGCCGTGGAAATCGGCCCAGCACTGACGAAGCCATGAAGCGCCTACAACAAGAGTTCCAAGTTGTGGGGTCAATAAGCGAGGCCGAGATTCGCAATGGCGTCCCGGTCTCGGTAGACGTGCGTGGAGCCAGTTCGGATGGTCTTATCGGATATAAGGCAAAAAATCATGCGGGATTGATCGATCTCGAAAAGATTCGAAACTATGATGTACTCGATTTTTGGGAACCAGTTTACGCGCCTCGCGCGGGAGGCCTGGTGTTGGACCCCGCCGATTTCTATATCCTGGCGTCGCGGGAAGCAGTGAAAGTCCCACCAACACACGCGGCGGAAATGATCGCATACGATACCCTTGTCGGAGAGTTCCGAGTCCACTACGCTGGATTTTTCGACCCTGGATTCGGGCATCCGGATGCGGGAGGCGAAGGCGCGCGCGCTGTCCTCGAAGTTCGTTCTTTTGAGGTTCCGTTCGTAATAGAGCATGGCCAAGTGGTTGGCCGACTAGCTTACGAACAATTGACCGAAAAACCGAATCGCCTCTATGGCAGCAATGCGAAGTCATCTTACCAAGGACAGGGAATTGCCCTTAGTAAGCATTTCAAGCCATTCTCGCCTCCTGAGCGACGTTGAATCATTGAAGGGCAAGTAGTAAGAATATCATCGTCATCTGGACAGAGATGAAAACTGAAGTTCGATCTCGTTTCCCGTCAGCCCGGGCAGGGTTGCCGATTGTCCCTGTATAGAGTAACGAGTGTACCGCTGCGATGTGCCCGTCTTCAAACGAACTTTGTGTTGCGCAAACGCCTCGTCAATTCTCGTGAGCATCGCGGGCCGAGTTTCACCACCTTCGCCGCCCGTCAAGTGTTGGGCCATATAGTTCTCAATGTACCCTTCCGCGCGGGCTCTGGACAGATACGCGTGACAGATACCACCCTCTCGCATTTCCTTTACCACGTCAACTATTTGCTTGATGTCTAGATCTCCTGACTTGTGACGGGCCATTGCGGTTAGCATGGCAAAGACGAGAACGGTCGGACCAAAAGAAAAGTCCTTAAACGCTTTCTCCCCATCGCCACTAAGGTCTACACCATCGACAAGGATAATCGGCTGCCCATGAGGAGTAAGTCCGACTTTCACCCGTATTTCCGGCAACCTCTCAGGCCAATGCCTTCTATGCCCTACAATCACGCGCCCATCGACGATGTACTCTGGGTAACCTTCACGTCGACGAAGCGTTTTGACTACTTCAGATGCAGCGGGATGGACAAGGTAATGCGTGGTCGTTGGGACCTTGTTCGTATCTAGGCTCTTGATTCTAACCTTATCCTCACGAGAGTCGGCAATCGCAAAATACTGTCGAAGCGCCCCATCCATTGAGCGCGGATACCCTAAGAGTCCTCGGGTGTATAGGTAGTCAATCGGATCAATGTCCTCAAGTGGCGGGCCCTTAAGGCGCTGCCGTATCTTCTCGAGGTCGTCAGCATCCAATACGTTCCTTGGCAATTCCCGCAAGCATAACTCTCCGACAGTTCTGTCCCACTGAAGTCCCATGAAATTAACGTATTCGTCAAATACCGTTTGCGATGCCTCGTGTACAATCCTAACGCACTCGTTTGGCTGCTTAAGTTCCTCGACTGATAGCTGTCTATATAGGAGGCCCCCCATTACCATAAGGTCTCGCGGCCGTTCAAAAGTGTGCCGTAGGACGTATCTGAACATGTTCTCACTCTGCTTTACCCGTGGATGCTCTTTTTCTTTGGCCCCAAAGAATTTGACTATAGCGTCCGTCGCTTTCGGTTCTGGGAGGCGCTTTGGATCACAGCAATTAACATTCAGTTCAAAGATCTCCAATAACGCGTCCCTCGAATATTGGAGACCAAATACTTCGCTCTCCAACTGAGACTTAGATTTGCCATGAAGATCCCCCTGATAATGCGCATACGCTTCGCCTCTGATGGCCGCGTATACGAATACCCGATGGCCTGAATCGACTCGCAGGCGCTGGGCAACGGACACCAAGCTATTCTGAGCATTGGCCCACACATCAAACGACCGCACCCCAACCTCGTTACGCGCATTGACGAAATCGACGAGTGTTTGCCCCGTCTGGTCTCGGAATGTCTCGTCGAAGCTGTCCAAGAAGAAATTGAACATCATGTTACCTGGAAGTTGTGCGATTCCGGGTAAGACCAATTCCTTGTATGCTTCCTCCAACCTAGACTTACTTTGGTTTTGATTAATAATCAGAAGCAACGCATCGGTGATGCTGTCAGGCAAGTCCGCAGTTTCCCTTGCTTCCCCCATGAGAAATCGTCGCAGGTCAGAGTGCAAATAGACGTGCGCATTACCGTCCTTCTCGGATAGAAGTTTCCGCCTCGTAGTATCGAGGTGCTGGAAAATGTACGCGCCGACGAGCACACACCAAAGAAAGATCCAAGCATTTCTATCCGAATAAATGTGAATCGCTTCTTCGACAAATTTAATCGCGTCACCTTCTCCCGTCCGAAAGACAAACGGCGACTTGGCTGGCAAACACACAATACGGTCCGGATCCTGCATCTTGTCCAGCTCGATACGCTTCTTCAAGAGTAGGTGGGATTTTCCCGTTCCCTTCGGTCCGTAGAGAACTTGAATTGGAGACTGTTTCTCTGGGTCGAGAAATTCGGAAAGCCCGGGCGGCGCGACAACGAGGAGGCCTCCGATCGCTCTCGGATCCGTCAATCTTGACGTATCAACCGTCCAAGGCACCACGCGGCCGTCCCCCTGCGCCCCGACAACATCCCCCTTACCCAATTGAGTCATCTTATTCTCCGAGCACTACTTTTTGCTGTTGATATAGTGAAATATAGCAAAGAATAGTAGACCACTTTTATCCTCTGTTGGCGGAAAGGAAGCCAAAGTGTCTCCCCTTTGAAAGCGCTTGCCCGTTTTGATACCGTCGGGCTACGTGGCTAGAAAAGGAGCGGAAATGAAAACTTTCAGGCCGGCCCCGAAGGACACGCACAATAGGAGGCGCGTTTCGCGACTCGTAAGATGGATTGAGCAAGTGCGTGACATCCTCTTCTTGCTCATCGAGGTTTCGACGGACGTGCTACTGAAGCTTATTCAAAGTGCTAGTGCCGTCTACGCAGCGCTGGCAAGCGCGCTCATAATTTGGATCGATCACATGACAGAACTGGTATATCCGCTCTGCAACTGGAAAGTGCTACTCGTATTGGCGACCATCGGGCTCCTTCTGCACGTGAGTGTTACGCAAATTCCATCTTTTCAGTTCTCGTCGCTCGGCTATATGGCGCGTTTTGTGAAAGGCCTGCTGCTTCATCATCCTTGATTTTGATATTGAACGTGGCTGAGGGCTAGGCACTAACAACCGGATATTCAGTTTTCCGCTCGCCCTAAATCTCCAATGCGCCGAGAAGGAACGCCGCGAACCTACATGCTCCTCCGATACTGCCCCCCCACCTCGAACAGCGCATTGGTGATCTGCCCCAGCGAGCAACAGCGCACCGCATCCACCAGCACTTCGAACACGTTCTGATTGTCGATCACCGCCTGCTGCAGGCGCGCCAGCATGGGACCGGACTCGTCCTTGTGCCGCGCCTTGAAGTCGCGCAGGCGCTTCAACTGGCTCTGCTTTTCCTCTTCAGTCGAGCGGATCAGCTCGATTTTCTGCGGCACGTCGCCGGCGTGCGGGTTGCGGAAGCTGTTGACGCCGATGATGGGATACGAGCCGTCGTGCTTCTTGTGCTCGTAGTACATCGACTCTTCCTGGATCTTGCCGCGCTGGTAGCCGGTCTCCATCGCGCCCAAAACCCCGCCGCGCTCGGAGATCGCCTCGAACTCCTTCAGCACCGCCTCTTCCACCAGGTCGGTCAGTTCGTCGATGATGAACGCGCCCTGGTTCGGGTTCTCGTTCTTCACCAGGCCCCACTCGCGGTTGATGATCAGCTGGATCGCCATCGCGCGGCGCACCGATTCCTCGGTGGGCGTGGTGATGGCCTCGTCGTAAGCATTCGTATGCAGGCTGTTGGTATTGTCGTAGGTCGAGATCAGCGCCTGCAGCGTGGTGCGGATGTCGTTGAACGCGATCTCCTGCGCATGCAGCGAGCGCCCGCTGGTCTGCGAGTGGTACTTGAGCTTCTGGCTGCGCTCGTTCGCGCCGTAACGGTTTTTCATCGCCACCGCCCAGATGCGCCGCGCGACGCGGCCGATCACCGTGTACTCCGGGTCCATGCCGTAGGAAAAGAAGAACGACAAGTTGCCGGCGAAGTCGTCGATGTGCATGCCGCGCGCGAGATAGGCCTCGACGAAGGTGAAGCCGTTCGACAGCGTGAACGCGAGCTGCGAGATCGGGTTCGCCCCGGCCTCGGCGATATGATAGCCCGAGATCGATACCGAATAGAAGTTCTTCACGTTGTGATGGACGAAGTATTCCTGGATGTCGCCCATCACCTTCAATGAAAACTCGGTCGAGAAGATGCAGGTGTTCTGCCCCTGGTCCTCTTTCAAAATGTCGGCCTGCACCGTGCCGCGCACGGTCGCGAGCGTCCAGGCCTTGATCTTGTCGCGCTCGTCCTCGGTCGGCTCGCGCTTGTTGTCGGCGCGGAATTTCTCGACCTGCTGATCGATCGCGCAGTTGAGGAACATCGCGAGCATGGTCGGCGCCGGGCCGTTGATGGTCATCGACACCGAGGTGTTCGGGCTGCACAGATCGAACCCGTCGTAGAGGACCTTGATGTCGTCCAGCGTGGCGATCGACACCCCCGAGTTGCCCACCTTGCCATAGATGTCCGGGCGCTCATCCGGCTCGAAGCCGTACAAAGTGACCGAGTCGAACGCGGTCGACAGGCGCTTCGCCGGCATGCCCTCGGACACGCGCTTGAAGCGCTTGTTGGTGCGGAACGCGTCGCCCTCGCCCGCGAACATGCGCGTGGGATCCTCGTTTTCCCGTTTGAACGCGAACACCCCGGCGGTGTAGGGGAAGGACCCCGGAACGTTCTCCAGCAGCAGCCACTTCAACAGCTCGCCGTGGTCTTCAAAGCGCGGCAGCGCCACCTTGCGGATGGTGCTGCCCGAAAGCGACCTGGAGGTGAGCTTGGTGCGCAGTTCGCTGCCGCGGATTTTCACCACGTATTCGTCGCCGGCATAGGCCGATTGCATCTGCGGCCACATGTCGAGCAGCTTCTTCGCGCGGGAGTCCAGCTTCGCGTCGCGCGCGGCCAGCAGCACATCGAGCGAGGCGACCTGCTCCTTGCACTCGGCCGCGAGCATGATTTTGGCCCCGGCCAGCTGCTGGCGCTCGCGCGCGAGATGCGATTGCGCGCGCGCGAAGCCGTGGTAGGCGCGCACGGTCTCGGCGATTTCGGCGAGGTAGCGCACACGCTGCGCCGGCACGACGCCCGCCTTGCCGGTGGAGGCGCGCACCTCGGTCTTCGGCAGCTTGCCGGGCTTCGTTTTCAGGCCGTGCTCGGCCAGGCGCGGCACGAGGTGCTGGTACAGCGCGGTGACGCCGTCGTCGTTGAAGCGCGCGGCGATGGTGCCGAACACCGGCATGGTCTCGGGCGGGAACTTGAACGCGTCGCTGTTGCGCTGGTATTGCTTCCTCACGTCGCGCAGCGCGTCGGCGGCGCCCTTGCGGTCGTATTTGTTGATCGCGACGAAGTCGGCGAAATCGAGCATGTCGATTTTTTCGAGCTGGCTGGCGGCGCCGAACTCGGGCGTCATCACGTACAGCGACACGTCCACCAGCGGCACGATCGCAGCATCCCCTTGTCCGATGCCGGAGGTCTCGACCACGATCAGATCGAACCCGGCGAGCTTGCACGCGGCGAGCGCCTCGGGCAGGGCCTCGGAAATCTCCGAGCCGGCCGCGCGCGTGGCGAGCGAGCGCATGAAAATATGGCTGCCGTTGATCGCGTTCATGCGGATGCGGTCACCCAGCAGCGCGCCGCCCGACTTGCGCCGCGACGGGTCCACCGCGATCACCGCGATGTTGAGCTTGTCGTCCTGGTCCAGCCGAAAGCGCCGGATCAATTCGTCCGTGAGCGAGGACTTGCCCGAGCCGCCGGTGCCGGTGATGCCCAGGGTGGGGATGTCCATCTCCTCGGCTTCCTTGAGCACGGCTTCGCGCAGCTTGGCCATCGCCTCGTTGCCGGCAGCCTTGTTCTCGAGCGCGGTGATCAGTTGCGCCAGCTTGCGCCGGTCGCCGCCCTTGACCGCCTTCAGCTCGCGCGGCGCGAACGGCGCCATATCGACGTCGCAACGCATCACCATGTCGTTGATCATGCCCTGCAGGCCCATTTTCTGGCCGTCCTCGGGGGAGTAGATGCGCGCCACGCCGTAGGCGTGCAGCTCGGCCATCTCTTCCGGCACGATCACGCCGCCGCCGCCGCCGAACACCTTGATGTCGCCGCCGCCGCGCTCGCGCAACAGGTCGAGCATGTACTTGAAGTATTCGACATGGCCGCCCTGGTAGGAGCTGATGGCGACGCCCTGCACGTCCTCGTGCAGCGCCGCGGTCACCACCTCCTCCACCGAGCGGTTGTGGCCAAGGTGGATCACCTCGCAGCCGGTGCCCTGCAGGATGCGGCGCATGATGTTGATCGAGGCGTCGTGGCCGTCGAACAGGGACGCCGCGGTGACGAAGCGCACCTTGTGCTTCGGTTTGTAGATGGTCAGGTTGGTGCTGATGGATAGGTCGGTCATGGCAACCCCGCTGCCGGAATCCCGGAAAAACACAGTTTAGGTGACGTTTACGTTAACGTCAACTTAGTTGAAGCTGGAACCTGAATCCGAACAGCAGTTTAACAGGCACCCGGATAGCGGTTTTGCTTTTCCCCGGGATCCCCGCTTCCGTGCGGATCGCCTTTGATCCGCACGGAAGCGGGCATCAGAGCGGTCTGTGTGTGGAGACACAGGTTTTGACATTCCACCAATCGCGGCGGACCGAAGGGGCCTCGGGTTCAAGGGGCGTACTCCGGAATCCCCGAATGGCGGGAGTGGATTGTACTCACGGCCTGGCGGGGATTGAACCGTGTTTTGCGCGCGGATAAAAGCAATCCGCGCGCAAAACACGGTTTTTGATAAACCCGTTTGGGGTCGGGGCGGTGCGTGCTAGCGCAGCAGCTTGCGCAGCTCGGTCTTCAGCACTTTGCCGGTGCTGTTCTTCGGCAGCGCCTCGACGTAGCGGTAGGCCTTGGGGCGCTTGAAGCGCGCGATATGGTCCAGGCACAGCGTATCCAGGTCCGCCTGGTCCGGAGGCGCGCCGCGGGGCACGACAAACGCGACCACCACTTCTCCCCACTCCGGATCCTTCTCCCCGACCACCGAAACCTCGCTTACCCCCGGATGGCGCAGCAGCACCTCTTCCACTTCGCGCGGGTAGACATTCGACCCGCCGGAGATGATCACGTCCTTGCTGCGGTCCTTGAGCGTCAGAAAACCGTCTGCGTCCAGGCTGCCCACGTCGCCGGTGTGCAGCCAGCCGCCCCGCAAGGTTTCCGCGCTCGCCTGCGGGTTGTCCCAGTAGCCCGCCATCACCGGATCGCCGCGCACCAGGATCTCGCCGATCTCCCCCGCGGGCAGCGGCCGGTCGTCGGCGTCGGCGACCACGACTTCCACACCGGTGAAGGCCTGGCCGACCGAGGCCAGGCGCTCTGCGTAGCGCGGATGATCGGCGGCTGCATGGATGGCCTTGCCCATGGCAGTGATGGTCATGGGCGATTCGCCCTGGCCGTAGATCTGCGCCAGCTTGTAGCCGAAACGCGCCATTGCCGCCCTGCAATCGGCCACGTACATCGGGCCGCCGCCGTAGACAATGGTCTTGAGATTGGCAGTATCCGCATCGCCGGGGAAATCGACCAGGCGCTTGACCATGGTGGGCGCGGCGAACATGGTGACGCCGCGATGCGCCTGCAACAGCGCGTAGATCTCGGGCGCGTCGAAGCCGCCCGACGCGGGTACCACGTTCAGGCCCGCATGCGCGACGTGCGGCAGCATGTAGAAGCCGGAACCATGCGACATGGGCGCGGCGTGGATAATGGCCTCCCCCGGCGCTATCGTATCAACGTCGGAAAAATAATTGAGCGTGGCCGCCATCACGTTCTTCTGCGTCAGCGTCACGCCCTTGGGCCGGCCGGTGGTGCCGCTGGTGTAGAACAGCCAGGCCGGGTCCCTGGCCGCGCGCGCGGCCACCGGCATGGGCGCAGCGGCGCAAAGCGCGGCGTAGCGCGGGCCGTCCGCGTCTATTACCTGTTCGAGGCAGTCCACGCTGGACGCTAGCGGCGCGACCGCATCGTAGAGGCCGGCACTGGCGAAACACAGACGCGCGCCGCTGTTCTCCAGGATGAATTCGAGTTCCCGCGGATGCAGCTTGGCGTTGACCGGCACCGCGCACAAGCCAGCATGCCAGCAGGCGAACAGCAGTTCCACGTACTGCGGGCAATTCTGCAGCACCAGCGCGACGCGGTCGTTCGGGGCGAGGCGTTGCGCGAGCCCGGCGGCGAGGCGCGCCACGCGCGCGGCCAGATCAAAGTAACTGCAGATCACGCGTTCGCCGCGCGCGAGGGCCGGCAACGCGGGGTAGGCGTGCGCGCTGCGCACGAGGAACTGGGCGATGTTCGCGCTCATTGGACTACCTTGTCGCTTCGCGCCAAGGCCATATCGAAAATGCGGCCCTTGGGGCGGCGCGTCGGGCTCATGGCGAGCGACTCTAGCAAATTTTCGCGGCTGCGGGCGGGTAGCACGGTGGCCGGCTCGCGCGGACGGTCCCGCAAATAAAAAAGGGCAGGGGTGAGCCTGCCCTTCCTGCTGCGGAGAAGAAAAGCTTACTTCTTCTCTTCTTTCGCTTTCTTGGCTTTCTTCTCTTTTTTCTCGGCCTTCATTTCTTTCTTCTCGGCCTTTTCTTCTTTCTTCATTTCTTTCGCCTCGCCAGCGGCCTTCGCATGCGATGCGGCGAAGACGGAACCGGTGGAAACGGCGAATACAGCGGCGACCAGGATCGACAGAAGCTTGCTCATTTTGACTCCTCGTTAATGGTTTTTAATTTACCGGCGCGCCCCCTACCGCCTCTGTCCATCGTCCCGTCTTGAGGAGCCGACATCGATGACGCGGTGCAAGCATAGCGATGATAGCCGCAATGCCGGAACTGGCACTAACGGCCGAGCCGCCAAGGCGTTGACAGCCACTGGCGATCCCGGTCCGCACCGAATCATATGGAAAAAGCGTCTAACAATCAATGCTATACTTTCGCAGTCCCGCCAAACGCCTGACCCAGGCCGGCAATATTTCCATGCATCCGACCTGACCTATGCGGCGCCTGCTCATCCCGGTTTTGGTTTTCGGCTGCGCCGTCCGCGTGGCGCAAGCCGCACCCTATACCCCCCAATCCGACGACGCGGTCCTCGAGCGCCTGCCGTTCAAAGCCTCGGCCGCCGAGGGCCGCGAATTGCGCCAGTTGCGCCGCGCGCTCGCAGGACAACCGCAGAACCTGGAACGCGCCCTGGCTTTGGCGCGCCGCTACTTCGACCTCGCCGGCGCCGAGGGCGACCCGCGCTACGTCGGCTACGCCGAGGCCGCGATCCGCCCCTGGAGCCAGGGCGCAGAGCCGCCGACGGAGATCCTGGTAATGCGCGCGCTGCTGCGCCAGTACCGGCATGAATTCGACGCCGCGTTGGCCGACCTCGCGCGCGCTGCAGAGCGCGATCCCGGCAATGGCGAGATCTGGTCCTGGCGCTCGGCCATCGCGCTGGTGCAGGCGGATTACGCCGGCGCGCGCGCAGCCTGCGACAAACTCGCGCCCCTGGCAAGCACGCTGCTCGCCACCGCCTGCAGCGCAGCCGTAGACGGCTTGACCGGGAAATCGGCGCAGGCCTACGCCGAACTCTCCGCCGCCCTCGCGCGCCGCCCCGACGCCGACGCCGAGCTGAAACTCTGGATTCAAACGCGGCTCGCGGAAATGGCCTTGCGCCAGGGCCGCGACGAACTGGCCGAGCGCCATTTCAAGGCCGGGCTGGCGCTGGGCGTCACCGACGGTTTCATTCTCGCCGCCTACGCCGATTTCCTGCTCGACCACGGCCGGCCGGCGGAAGTCGTGCCCATGCTGCGCGGCTGGGAGCGCTCCGACATCCTGCTGTTGCGCCTGGCGCTGGCGGAGCAGGCGGCCCGGCTCCCGGGCGCGGCAGCGCACATCGCCATGCTGAAGCAGCGCTTCGACGCCTCGGCCCTGCGCGGCGACAAGCTGCACCTGCAGGAAGAGGCGCGTTTTCACCTGTATTTGCTCGGCGATGCGCCCGGCGCGCTGCGGCTGGCCGCGGAGAATTACCGCGTGCAGCGCGAGCCGCGCGACGCGCGCATCCTGCTGGAGGCGGCGCTCGCGGCGAAAGACTACGCGGCGGCGCAGCCGGCGCTGGACTGGATGAGGCGGAGCGGGTACGAGGATCCGGCGTACGCGAGGCTGGCGCGGGAACTGCAGGCGGGCGCGAAATGAGCCGCGCTCTGGCGTTGCTCCTGCTCATCGCAAGTTTCACGGCGCAGGCGCACAAGCCCAGCGACAGCTACCTGCGCCTGAACATCGACGGCGCGCAGGTCAGCGGCCAATGGGACATCGCGCTGCGTGATCTGGAGCAGGCGATCGGCCTGGACGCGAACGGCGACGGCGACATCACCTGGGGCGAGCTGCGCGCGCACCACGCCGACATCGCCGCCTATGCGTTCGCGCGCCTGAGCCTCAAAGGCGACGCGAATGACTGCCCGTTGCGCGTCACCGGGCACCAGGTCGACCACCACAGCGACGGCGCCTACGCAGTGCTGCGCTTTGCCGCGGACTGCGCCGCCGCGCCCGCGGCGATCGAAATCGGCTACCAGCTGTTTTTCGATTTCGACGCCCAGCACAAAGGCCTGCTCAATCTCGAATATCAAGGCAGGATCCAGAGCCTGGTATTCACGCCGGAGCGCTCGAAACAGCGCTTCGTGCTCGGCGAAATGTCGGCGTTGAGGCAATTCCTCAGCTACGGCCGCGAAGGCGTGTGGCACATCTGGATCGGCTACGACCACATCCTGTTCCTGCTTTCGCTGCTGCTGCCGGCAGTGCTGCTGCGGCAACGGCGGCAGTGGTTGCCGGTGGCGCGTTTCGGCGATGCGTTCTGGGATGTGTTCAAAATCGTGACCTCGTTCACCGTGGCGCATTCGATCACCCTGTCGCTGGCCGCGCTTGGCGCGATCTCGCTGCCCTCGCGGCTGGTGGAATCGGCCATCGCCGCTTCGGTGGTTCTGGCCGCGCTGAACAACCTCGCGCCGGTCGTGGGCGGCAGGCGCTGGGTGGTCGCGTTCGCCTTCGGCCTGATCCACGGCTTCGGCTTTGCCAGCGTGCTGGCCGAACTGGGCCTGCCGCGCGACGCGCTGGTGCTGGCGCTGGTCGGCTTCAATGTCGGCGTGGAAGCCGGACAGCTCGCGATCGTCGCCGCCTTCCTGCCGCTCGCCTATGTGATCCGCGCAAGCTGGTTCTATCGGCGCGTAGTCCTCTTCGGCGGCTCGGTTGCGATCGCGGCCGTCGCCCTGGTCTGGCTGCTGGAGCGCGCGCTGAACCTGAAGCTGATTTCGGCCTGAGCGCCGCGGCAGGCAGGCCTTCCTTCGTACCTGCTGCACGCCGCCCCTATGAATATGCCGGCGCCGGGCTAAAATCATTCATGATCGACCTTTCCACCCAACGCTATGCGCTGCTCGCGCTGGCCGCCGCAGCGCTGTTCGGCGCGAGCACGCCCTTGGCAAAACTGCTGCTGGCCGGGATCACGCCGGTCCTGCTCGCCGGCCTGCTCTACCTCGGCAGCGGCGCGGGACTGGCGCTGGTGCGGGTGATCCGGCGCTACGGCGGTGCGCCCGTCGAAGCGCCGCTGCAAACGGGTGACCTGCCCTGGCTCGTCGGCGCGATCCTCTGCGGCGGCATCGCCGCGCCCCTGCTGCTGCTGTGGGGACTCGCCGGCGCCGGCGCTGCGGGCGTGTCGCTGCTGCTCAACCTGGAAGCGGTACTGACCGCGCTGATCGCAGCGCTGGTGTTCAGGGAGGCGATCGGTGCGCGCATCTGGCTCGCCGCCGGCCTGATGCTCGCCGCCGGCCTCGTGCTCGGCTACGACCCGCAGGCCGGCTTCGGCGTGTCGCTGCGCACGCTCGCCGTCGCTGCCGCCTGCGCGCTGTGGGCGCTGGACAACAACCTCACCCGCCGCATCGCCGCGGCCGATCCGGTGAACATCGCCATGATCAAGGGTCTTGCCGCGGGCGGCGTCAACGTCATTACCGCCCTGGTTTTGGGCGCCAGTTTTCCGCAGGCCCTGCCGCTGGCAGGGGCGCTCCTGCTCGGCTGGCTGGGCTACGGCGTGAGTCTGGCGCTATACATCCTCGCCCTGCGCCACCTCGGCAGCGCGCGCGCCGCCGCGCATTTTTCCACCGCACCCTTTATCGGCGCGGCGCTCGCAATCGCGCTGTTGGGCGAGCCGCTGACGGCAGGCTTCGCCACTGCCTTCCTGCTCATGCTCGCCGCCACCTGGCTCGCACTGACGGAGCGGCATGGACATGCGCATGCGCATGAATCGCTGGAGCATCGGCACCTGCACACGCACGATGCGCATCATCAGCATGCGCACCGCGGCGACGAGGGGCCGGAGCCGCATGCGCACCCGCACCGGCACGCGCCCCTCGCGCACAGCCATGCGCATTTGCCGGATCTGCATCACCGGCACCCGCACTAGAAGCGCAAGCTGTCCGCGGCGCGTTATCATCCGCCGGAGGACATCGTGAACACACCCTTCGGCCGTTAGAATCCGTTGCAAAATGAATTTTGCAACGGCCGATATAGGGGAGTATGAGGGGACGTGTCCCCTCATTTTGAAATGAACTCTTAGCGCCAACCATGCTCGAATCCGCTTTGTGGGCGCTCGCCGCCGCTGCCGGCCTGGGCGCGGCCATGATCACCACGCGCCAGGGCCTGCGCTATGCGTCGCCCGCGGCCGGCGCGGCGATAGGCGTTCCCTCCTCCACGCTGGTGTTCTGGTGCCTCGCGCCCTTCCTGCTCGACACCGGCGGATTCAATCTCGCCGCGGCCGGCATGTTTGCGCTCGTCGGCCTGTTCTTTCCGGCGGCGGTGACGCTGCTCACCTACACCGGCAACCAGCGCATGGGGCCGACCATCACCAGTTCCATTTCCTGCACCACGCCCCTGTTCGCTTTGAGCGGCGCCATCGTGTTCCTGGGCGAAGGACTCAGCGCGGGCAATGTCCTCGGAACTGCCGCCATCGTGCTCGGCATGCTGGCGCTCTCCTGGAGCGGCGAGGCGCGGGCGCGCAGCTGGCCGCTGTGGGCGATCGCTCTGCCGGTCGCGGCGGCGGCGCTGCGCGCGCTGGCGCAGGTCCTGACCAAGGCCGGGCTCGCGCTCTGGGCGAGCCCTTACGCGGCCGGCCTGATCGGCTACACGGTATCGGCCGTGGTGATCCTCGCGGCGACGCGCCTGCGCGGAGTGCGAGCGCCGGCCGACCGCCGCGCCACGCCCTGGTTCGTCGCCACGGGCATGCTCAACGGCGCCAGCCTGTTTCTGATGTACACCGCCTTGGGCAAGGGGACGGTGGCGCTGGTCTCGCCCATCGTCGCGACCTATCCGCTGTTCACGCTCGGCCTGAGCCTGCTGCTCCTGCGGCAGGAGCGCGTGCCGCCGCGCGTGGCGCTGGGGGCGGTGCTGACGGTGGCGGGGGTGATAGTGCTGCTCTCTTTTTAGCGAAAGGGTATCTACCAGTGCGTTGAAAAAGGGGGTCGGGATGGTAAAGGAAAGGACCCATCCCTTCCTTAGGCCCCCTTTTAGATCCTCCCAAAGAGGGGACACGTCGCCTCATGCTCCCCTATATTGGCCGCTGCAAAATTCATTTTGCAGCGGATCCTGAGTGAGAGACCATTTCCGTAATTCTGAAATGGCCTCTTAGACCTTGCGTTCGATCTTGATGACCTGAAAAACGCCGGCGCTGTCAAGATAACCCTTTGCCTCGACCGCCAAAGCGGTGTCGGCGACGAATCCGCCGTGCTCGGTTGACCAGCTAGCCGCGCCCAGATTCGCGTTCAAGGTGCTGCCGGAACTGACCGCGATCGAGCAACTGCCGGGATAATTGCTGCAAGTCAGCGTGCCATACACCTCGAAGCTGCTGCCCCCGCTCGAGCGCTTGTCATCGCTGCCCGATTTGTCATCAACGCCTGCGCTGCCGGCACTTGTATCGTTCGATTTGGCATCGGCGCCGGAGCTGCCGCCGCTTGAACTGCCCGCGGTGACGCCTTTGACGTCGACCTTGCTCGCAAGCAGTGCGCCGCTGTCCAGAACGCCCTTCACTTCCACGTACATGTTATCGGCCAGCGTGCTGTAGCCGTGCTCATAGCGGGTGGCGCTGTCGACTTTGACCGTTACGCCCTGTACCGTGAAAGTGTTGCTGCCGGACGTGTAACCGGAAATCGTTCCATAGAGTTCCTGGCGATAGCTAATGGGTGCGCCTGCGCCGCCGGACCGGTCCGTGTAGGCGGTCTCCCTGCCCTCGAATTCAAGCTTGCCGGCGATCAAAGTACCATTGCTGAGCGGCCCCCGCACTTCGACCACCTGGCCTTTGACGGGCATGCCGTTTGGCATCGCGGCATGAGTGAGATCCACGCTGGTTCCGGACACGACGATGCTGTTACCGCTGATGCTGTCCACCACCCCCTTCAGTTTGACCGCGACGCCGCTCGACGCCGTCGTCAAAGATGATTCCGCCAGCAGCGAAGACGGGCTGAGCACCAGCACCTTGGCTGCAGTCACCGCGGCAGCGTCGGCGATGGCGCCGGCAAGAACGCGCACGCTGCTTCCAACCGTGATCGCGGCCCCGGCCGGCAGGACGTCCGCGGCTCTGTAGTTGACGGTGATCGTCCCATTGCCGCCATTGGACAGCGTAAAGCTGTTGGCGGCGCTGGTCCCTACTATGCCCCGCAGCGAAACCGGGTGCGTCGACGCCTTCGGGTAGCTGGTCGCGAGCGCCGACTGGGAGGCATACGCTTCCACGCGCGTAGCCAGAAAAGTTCCGTCGCTTTGAGGCAGGCCGTACACTTCCACCCAGCTCGACGTGCTCAGGCCGGAAAGTCCGGTTGCGCCCTGAAACACGGTAGTTGTCGCATCGACCTTGATGCTCTGGCCGCTAACGACCAATGTATTTGCGGCAGTATCGATCGCGCTCACCGGTCCGCGGATGCCGCCGTCCAGGCGAATCGTGCCGGCGGTGCCGCTACCGTTTGCTTCATCCGCCGAACCTTCGACGGAAACCGTCATCCCCAGTTTGATCTGGTCGGGATAGGACGCGGCACCGTACGGATCATCGGCGTCGTGAACTTTCGCGCCTATGGTTTCGAAGCGAACGCCATTGACGACGATGGAGCCCAGCCCGGTTACCGGGCCGGAATACAGGACGCTGCCGGAGCTCGTGGCCACGGCATTGGTGACACCGGTGTTTGTAGCGGTGTCACCACCACCGCCCCCACCTCCGCAGGCAGTGAGCAGGGTCAGGGAAATCAGCGCGAGGGAACTCGCTTGGAACGCAGACTTGCATTTGAACAGCAGGTGTCCGGCTGCAGATGATGACATGACAAGGCTCCTTTGATTTGATCGGAGCCGCCAATGTAGCGGTCGAAGCTTAAGGAATAATTATGTGCGTTCTTCGTAGTGCTTAAGGAAGCAGCGACGCAATGCAGTCGAACCATGCGCCCGGAGCGCCTACAAATGCGGCCTTAGTCCCGGATAGCCGCCGACGCCTGCGGGGCGAGCGCCTGGCTGCTCATCGCAGCCTGAATCGGACCGTGATCGACAAGCCTCTGCCCTGATCGCCGTCGCCCAGGCTGAGGCTTGCGCCATGCAGTTCAACGATGCGCTTCACGATCGAAAGTCCAAGACCGCTGCCGTATTCCTCGGTGCCGAGGATGCGGTAGAAACGCTGCCCGACCTTGCCGCGCTCGCTTGCCGGGATACCCGGCCCGTCGTCGGCCACCGTGAGCGTCGCCGCCTGGCCGTCGCGCACCGCGCGCACGTGCACGCTCCCGCCCTCGGGACTGTAGCGGATGGCGTTGTCGATCAGGTTGCGCAGCAGGATGGCGATGAGTCCCGCATGGCCCGCTGTCTGCACCGCTGCGCCTTCGGCCAGGTCGATTTCGATCTTCCTGGACAAGGCGTAGGGCGCCAGTTCGGCGACGGCGGTGCCGGCGAGGGCCTGCAGGTCGCAGGCTTCGGCCCGGTTCCCGGGCTCGTCCGGATCAAGGCGGGCGAGCGTCAGCAGCTGCTGCACCAGGTGGGTGGCGCGATCGCAGCCCGCGATCACGTTGTCCAGCGCGTGCCTGCGCTCGGCGGCGTCAGCCGAAGCGCGCGCCACCTGCGCCTGGGTCTTCAAGCCGGCCAGCGGCGTGCGCAGCTCGTGCGCGGCGTCGGCGGTGAAGCGGCGTTCGTTTTCGATCAGTTGCGCCACACGCTCGAACAGCCGGTTGAGGTTGTCGACCAGGGGCAGGACCTCGGCCGGTATTTCACCCGCATCGAGCACGCCCAGGTTGCCCGGATCGCGCTCCGCCACTTGGCGCCCCAGCCTGGCCAGCGGCCGCAGCGCGCGCGCGACGTTGAGCCAGACCAGCAGCCCGAGCAGAGGCAGGGCGAACAGCAGCGGCAGCAGCAGATTCTTCGCCAGACCGACGGCGATCTCGTCGCGCGTTTCATAGCGCTCGCCGACCTGCACCAGATAGCGCCGCTCGCCATCCCAGGCGCTGAATACGCGCCAGCGTTCGCCGTTGACGCGCGCATCGCTGAAGCCTTCGTCCTGCGCCGAAAGTCGCTCGTCGGGCGCGCTCCTCGAATGCAGGCGCAGGGTCTTGCCGTTCTCCCACATCTGGATCGCGACGCCGCGCGCACGCTTGTGCAGTTGCGCCATGTGCTCGGTATCGATCTCCTCCAGTTCTTCGCCCGCCTGCGCCAGCAGCAAGGCCACCGACTGCGCCAGGTGCGCATCGAGCAATTCGTCCAGCTCGTGGCGCGCGTCGAAATAGCTGTACACCGCCGTCGCCAGCCAGACGAGCGCGATGCTGGCCAGCAGCGCAACGAGCAGGCGCCGCTTGAGCGAGTAGGTAGCCTGCGCGGAGTTCATTTGAATATGAGGGGATCCCTCCCCTCACGCTCCCCTATAATTGCCGCTGCAAAATGCATTTTGCAACGGGTTCCTGGTCATGGCGCCGCGCGCGGCAGCAGATAGCCGACGCCGCGCACCGTGCGCACCAGCTCCGGCGCGAGCTTGCGCCGCAGGTGATGCACGTGAACCTCGATCGCGTTGCTCTCTATTTCCTCGCCCCAGGAATACAGCCGTTGCGCCAACTGCTCGCGCGACAATACCCTTCCGGCATTGAGCATCAGCTCCTGCAGCAACGCGAACTCACGCACGGAAAGTTCGACCGGCTGGCCGCGGAAGCGCACGCGGCGCGCGGCCGGGTCGAGCTCGATTTCGCCCACGCACAGCTCAGGCGCAGCTTCGCCGCGCGAGCGCCGCACCAGCGCGCGCAGGCGCGCCGCGAGCTCGTGCAGATCGAACGGCTTGACCAGGTAATCGTCGGCGCCGCCGTCCAGGCCCTTGATGCGATCTCCGACGCGGTCGCGCGCGGTCAGGATCAGCACCGGCACCTTGTCGCCGCCGCGGCGCAGCCGCGCGAGCAGGTCCAGGCCGGAGAGCCGCGGCAGGCCGAGATCGAGAACCACGCCGGCGTACTCGCCGGTCTTGAGCGCCAGCTCCGCGGCGATGCCGTCCTTGACCCAGTCGACAGTGAAGCCCGACTGGGCCAGGCCTGCCTGCACGCCGTCGCCGAGCAGCCCGTCGTCCTCGACCAGCAGTATGCGCATGCCTATGCCATCGCCCGCATCAGCCGCGTTCGCCTTGTGCCTGTTGCGCTACGGCGGCCGCCAGGGGCAGGTCTGTCACCGCGGGCAGCAAGCCGGCGCTGCCGGCCCAGAATCCCACGGTCGCAAGCAGCACTACGGCCGCGACCAGCCGGTGCTTCCTGCGTATGCCCTCGCCGGCGCGGCCTTTCTTGTAACCATTCAACATGGCGGCAACCAGGTTCTCCCGATGGATCAGACTGCTCACGACGACTGCACCGATGTGGATCGCAACCAGGCCTAGCATCGCATTGGCCGCGCCTTCGTGCAACTGCGCCAGCCATTCGCCGCCGATTTCATTGTAGGCGGCGTAGCCGGTGGCGCCGGCGAGCACTGCCAGCGCGAGGATGGCGTAGATCGCCAGGCTGCCCGCCGGGTTGTGCCCGACGTGGTGCTGCGGCGAGCGCGTGAACAGCGACTTGAAATATTCCAGTACCCGCCGCGGGGCGATGGGAAACGAGTTGAAGCGCGCATAGCGGCTGCCGATCACACCCCAAAAGAAGCGAAACACCACCAGACCCAGCACCGTGTAGCCGAGCACGACGTGGATGTCGCGATAGCGCTCGGACTCGGCGGTCAGGAAAGCCCCGAGGAAGGATGCCGCCAGCAACCAGTGAAACAGCCGGGTCGGCAGGTCCCACACCAGAATGCGCTGTTTGTTCATCGCAGTCTCCCTCTATCGCGGAATGCGCACGGCGTCGTCGTCGAAGTCGCCGCGCTCGGCGCCGCCGTGGCAGGCGCCGCAATTGGCGGCGGTCTTGACCCGCGGATTTTTCCAGGTGGCCGCCGCCACTTCGTCGTGCTTGCGGCGGAACCAGGGCGTATCGCTGATGCGCAGCGTACCGCTGTCGATGCCGCGTTTCCTCCCCTGGCCGGCATTGCTCTCGAGGAAGGCGCCGATTTCGGCTGCAGTGGCGGCATCGACGCTGGCGTCGGTGCCGAAATGCCGGTCCAGACCGGACATCATGCGCCGCCACGCGGGTGCGGGCAGCAGCTTCGGCGGATACGCGATATGGCAGCTGCCGCACTCGGCTTGCCATGTTGCGTTAGTGGGTGAAAGCCCGTTGGAGTCCGCCAGAGCGTTGTCTGTCAACAGGCCGAACGCAAACAGCAGCGAAACCGACCAGACTACGGAATCGAGAATCCAGCGCTTGGTTGTATTGTTCATGCCACCCCCCTATTTCGCGAGCGACAGGAGATAGGCCAGCACATCGCCTTTCTCCTGCGCGGTGCAGACACGGCCGAGCACGTCGTTGCAGTTGCGCTTGAACCATTTTTCGACCTTCGCCGCATCGGCAAAGCGTTGCGGGTTCGCCGCCGGCGCGAGCGGCGCGATCTCCTTGCCGGTCTTCGCATGCTTGCCCGTTGCCACAGGACTGGCCGTATGACAGGAGGCGCAGCTCCAGTCGTTGCCGTGCGTAGAGTTGAAAAACTGCTTCCCACGTTGGGCCGAGAACGCGCTGAAGCCGGGCGTGCTTGCGCGGGCCGCGGTTTCGAGATCCTTTTGAATTTCCGCCGGCGTAGCGGCCGAAGCCGTTAACCCCGCCAATCCCAGCGAGCCTGCCAGCAGAACCGCGGCTATCGATCTGAACGTATGCATGCTGCCTCCATCGGTGATGAACGATGGAGCGCACTGTAACGGTCGAACCTTAAGGGATCATTATTGCAGCGACAGCCGCGAACCCGGGCGGGAATTGCCGGCGGCGATGCAACCGGAATCGGCGGCAAGAGGCATTCCGCCACGGCCAGGCTCGGGGAAATACCAGGGGAGCCGGTCCTTCATGCTGCTACAGCCTCCTGGGGTTCGCAAAAAAATCAGGGGCCATTTCGGTAATTCCGAAATGGCCCCTTGGTCGCCGCGTACGCGCAGGCCGGAAAAGCAGGAGGGAATTTCTCGCTTGAGGTCCTCGTTCCTTGTCCGGCTACGGTTCAGGTCACGGCACCAGGATGAAGTCCTGCGTCGCACCGACGGCGGAAACGTCTACGCTCGCCGACTTGGTCTGGTAGCCGGTCGCGGACGCCTCGACCGTGTACTTACCCGCCACGGCGGCTTGTGCAGCAAGCGCAATCGGCAGCGTCGCACTGTACTGGCCGAGCAGCGGCGCGCCCGCGGGCAAGGTCAGCGCATAGGCGCCGGCCGGTGTCGTCGCATCATCGGCGGCCACGAACTTGACCGTCATCACCGGAGCAGTGCCGAAGGTGTGCTTCGCCGCTACATAGGCGACTTCAGTCGAGCTGGCCGGATTCAGGACCGCCGTGCCGCTGACGTCGTGGGTGGCGGACACCGGCAGGGTGATCGGCGCGGCGTCGGTGCTGAGCTTGACGACACTGCTGGTGCTCGCAACCGGCACCGCAGTGATGACCGCCGTCGCGCGGCCGTTCGCGGTGAGGGCGACATCGTAGTCCCCGGGATTGAGGCGACCGAGGAAGAATTCGCCGGTGGTCGCGTTCGGTGCCGTGGATTGAACGATGACGCCGTTCTGCTGCGCCGTAACCATGACGCTGCTGCCGAGCAGGGCCTTATCGACAAAGCCGTTGATGCCGTTCAGCACGAACGGAATCACTTTGACCACGGGTTTCAGCGCATAGGTGCCGTTGCCCCGCTTCACCACGGACTTGCAGGCGTCGAAATCCAGCACCAGGTCAACACGCTCTCCGGCTGCCACATCGAACTGGTTGACCAGCTTGATTCCGCTTTGCACCGCGCTTGGAGTAATCAGTGGGGTTTCAACCCCGCCAGTAGGTACAACGGAGTTGCTCAGGCCCGCCCCGGTGTTCGGGTCCAGAACCAGGCGAAGTTGTGTGTAATGCCCCGCTGCCAAAGGCGTCTCGCCCAGGCTCTGCAGTACACCGTTGGTCAGATCGAGCAGGTTGATCTTGCGCGCCGGGCTCAACGTAATGTCGGTCCAGCCGGCTTCGGTGTCGGCGGCCGAACTGCTTTGGTGCGCCCGCACTTTGACCACGGTCACATTCACCTGGTCGAAGCCGCAGGCCGGCGCATCGGTCAGGGACACGCCGAGCGTGCCCGGAGCAGCCGGCACGGCCTCACCGCCGCCGCCACCTCCTCCGCATCCGGCCACCAATACCGCCAGCAGCGATGCCATCAAATACTTCAACGCTTTGGAATGGTTCTCGAAGAATTTCATTTTCGCGCTCCTGTTACGCTGTTCCAGAAGGCTGCCAACTGGAACCGGGGGGTTAACAAATGGCGCACATCGTGCGCGAGCTACGTCCAGTACTGTCGCGTCCGATTCTAGACATCTGGTGCGGGAGGTCTGTGCACTAGCGCACACTGAACCCGCGGATATGCACGGCTATGTGCATTTGTTCACATTGAACTTGCAGGGATAAATCGTGTTTGCGACAGCGCGGGTAAAGAAAACGGCATTCTCCGAGCCGCCGCGAAACGACCGCAGGTTCCGCCGCCGGTCCAGCTGTTCTTATTGAAGAGGGACGCCGGAACGCGTTCAGTCGCGCAACAGCTCGAGCAACGCCGCGCCATAGCGCTCGAGCTTGCGCGTGCCCACGCCCGATATCCGGCCGAGCGCTTCCTCGCTCTGCGGGCGCGAGCGCGCGAGTTCGGCCAGGGTGGCGTCGTGGAACACCACGTAGGCCGGCACACCGTGTTCCTTGGCGATAATCGCCCTCCACTCGCGCAGGCGTTGCCACAGGCGTTCGGCCGCTGGATCGAGTCCGGCCCCACGCACTGTGCCTGTTGCGGCCGAACGCTTGGCGGCCGCTTTCGGCCTGCCGGCCTGCGCCTGGCGCAGATGCACCACCTGCCCGCCGGTGAGCACCGCGCGGCTCGCCTCGGCGAGCCTGAGTGAGCCGTAGCTCGCGTGATCCACGGCGAGCAGGCCCTGGGCAATCAGCTGGCGGAACACCGTGCGCCAGACCTTTTCGTCCAGCTCCTTGCCGATGCCGAAGGTACTGAGGGCGCTGTGCCCCCACTGCAGGACGCGCTCGGTCTCCTTGCCCAGGAGCACGTCGATCAGGTGCGCGGCGCCGAAGCGCTGCCCGGTGCGATAGACGCAGGACAGCGCCTTTTGCGCCGCCACGGTGCCGTCCCAGACCTGCGGCGGCTCGAGGCAGACATCGCAATTGCCGCAGGGCGCCGAGGCTTCGTCGAAATAGGCGAGCAGGCGCACGCGCCGGCAGCTGCTCGCTTCACACAGCCCGAGCAGGGCGTCGAGCTTGGCCGCGGCGATGCGCTTGAATTGCACCTCCGCGGTCGAGGCATCGATCATGCGCCGCTGGTTGACCACATCGCCCAGGCCGTAGGCCATCCAGGCGTCGGCCGGCAGCCCGTCGCGGCCGGCGCGGCCGGTTTCCTGGTAATAGCCCTCGATGCTCTTGGGCAGATCGAGGTGCGCGACGAAGCGTACGTCCGGCTTGTCTATGCCCATGCCGAAGGCGATGGTCGCCACCATGACGATGCCCTCTTCGCGCTGAAACCGCGCCTGGTGCAGGCTGCGCGTGCCGGCGTCCATGCCGGCGTGGTACGCAAGCGCGGTCACGCCCTGCTCGATGAGCCAGTCCGCGGTCTCCTCCACCTTGCGCCGCGACAGGCAATAGACGATGCCGGCCTCCCCCGCATGCTCGGCGCGCAGGAAAGCGAGCAGTTGCGCCCGCGCGTTGGCTTTCTCGACAATGCGGTAGCGGATGTTCGGCCGGTCGAAGCTGGAGACGAACAGGCGCGCGTCTTCGAGTCCGAGGCGCTGCATGATTTCCGCGCGCGTGACGCGGTCGGCCGTGGCCGTGAGCGCGATGCGCGGCACGCCGGCGAAGCGCTCGTGCAGCAGCGCGAGCTGCATGTATTCCGGACGGAAGTCGTGACCCCACTGCGACACGCAGTGCGCCTCGTCGATGGCGAACAGCGCGATCCGTGCCGAGGCCTGCAGGCGCTCGAGCTGCTGCAGGAAACGCGGCATCAGCAGCCGCTCCGGCGCGACATAGAGCAGATCGTAGTCGCCGGCGGCGAGGCCGCGCTCGATCGCAGCGGCGTCCGCGGCCGACAGCGACGAATTCAGGAAAGCGGCCCTGACGCCGGCCTCGCGCAGCGCCGCCACCTGGTCCTGCATCAACGCGATCAGCGGCGAGACGACGATGCCCGTACCCGGACGCAGCAGCGCCGGAATCTGGTAGCACAGGGACTTGCCGCCGCCGGTCGGCATCAGCACCAGGCAGTCGCCGCCCGCGGCCACATGGCGGACGATGTCCTCCTGCGGCCCGCGAAAAGCGGCGTAGCCGAAAACCTCCTTCAGAACCGAACGGGCGCTACTCAACCGTGACGGACTTGGCGAGATTGCGCGGCTTGTCCACGTCGGTGCCGCGCGCCAGCGCGGTGTGATAGGCGAGCAGTTGCAGCGGCACCACGTGCAGGATCGGCGACAGCGCGCCGTAATGCTCCGGCATGCGTATCACGTGCACGCCCTCCGAAGGCGCGATATGGCTGTCGGCGTCGGCAAAAACATAGAGCTCGCCGCCGCGCGCGCGCACTTCCTGCATATTGGACTTGAGCTTTTCCAGCAGCGTGTCGTTGGGTGCGACGGTCACCACCGGCATTTCCTTGGTCACCAGCGCGAGCGGCCCGTGCTTCAGCTCGCCGGCCGGATAGGCTTCGGCGTGGATATAGGAGATTTCCTTCAGCTTGAGCGCGCCTTCGAGCGCGATCGGGTAATGCAGGCCGCGCCCGAGAAAAAGCGCGTGCTCGCGCTGCGCGAACCGATCCGCCCAGGCGATGATCTGCGGCTCCAGCGCGAGCACGCTCGCGAGCGCAGCCGGCAGATGGCGCAGGTCTTTCAGATGGCGCGCTTCGTCCGCAGGCAGAAGCCGGCCGCGCGACTTGGCCAGCGCAAGCGCGAGCAGGAACAGCGCGGCGAGCTGGGTGGTGAAGGCCTTGGTCGAGGCGACGCCGATTTCGACGCCGGCGCGGGTCAGGTATTTGAGCGCGGTCTGGCGCACCATGGCGCTCGAAGCGACGTTGCAGATCGCCAGGGTATGAGCATGGCCGAGCGACTGCGCGTGCTTCAGCGCGGCCAGCGTGTCGGCGGTCTCGCCCGACTGCGAGATCACCACCACCAGCGCCCGCGGGTTGGGCACGCTGACGCGATAGCGGTATTCGCTCGCGACCTCCACCTGGGTCGGCAGGCCGGCGCTGGCCTCGAGCCAGAACTTGGCGGTGAGGCCGGCATAGTAGCTGGTGCCGCAGGCGTAGATGTGTACGGCGTCGACCGCGGCGAAATGGTCTTTCGCGCCATCGCCGAAAATGTCCGGTCCGATGCCGGCGACGCCTTCCAGCGTGTCGGCGATGGCCTGCGGTTGTTCGAAGATCTCCTTCTGCATGAAATGCCGGTACGGCCCGAGCTCGACCGCGCCGGCGTAGGCGCTGACCGTGCGCAGCTCGCGCGCTGCCGGCTTGCCGTCGCGATCGACGATGGCGTAGCGGCCGAGCCCGATGTCGGCGACGTCGCCGTCTTCGAGATAGATGATCTGGTCGGTCGTCCCCGCCAGGGCCATCGCATCCGAGGCGAGAAAGGTCTCGCCCGCGCTTTGATTCGCCCCTACACCCAGCACCAGCGGGTTGCCCTGGCGCGCTCCGACCACGCGCTGCGGCTCGGCTTTGCAGAACACGGCGATGGCATAGGCGCCCTGCAATTGCGCCGCCGCGCGCTGCACGGCTGCAAACAAGTCGCCTGCATAATGGCTGTGGATCAGGTGCGCGATGACCTCGGTGTCGGTCTGGGACTCGAACACGTAACCCCGGGTTTTCAGTCGCGCGCGCAGTTCTTCGTAGTTTTCGATGATGCCGTTATGCACGACCGCGATTTCGTCGCGGCTGAAGATCGGATGGGCGTTGACCGTGACCGGTGCGCCGTGCGTGGCCCAGCGCGTGTGGCAGATGCCGGTAGAGCCGGTGAGCCCGGTCTCGCGCACCTGCGCGTCCAGGTCGGCCACCCGCGACACGGTGCGCGCGCGCCGCAGTTGTCCCCCGCCGCCGGCGTCGTACACCGCGATGCCGCAGGAGTCGTAGCCGCGGTATTCGAGCCGGCGCAGGCCTTCGACCAGTACCGGAACGATATCGCGCTTTGCCACCGCACCGACTATGCCGCACATGAGCTGTTCCCTTCGAAATCATCACAAAATAAGCGGATATCCCCCGAGGTGGGAGACCGAAGGTCGGGACCACCCGAAGAGGTGGGGACTTTCCCCCCGAGGGGGATCGAGACCTTCGGCGCGTCTCCCCTCATACCCCCCTATGTCAGAGGCCGTTTCGGTAATTCCGAAACGACCTCTTAGTCCTTCATTTCTTTTTCTGCGGCCGCTTCCAGCCCGGAACCGTGACCTGCCTGCGCTCGCTATACGTCAGTTCGCCCGCAGGCACTTCCTTGGTAATGGTCGCGCCGGCGCCTATGGTCGCCCCCTTGCGCACGATCACCGGCGCCACCAGCTGCGTATCCGAGCCGATGTGCACGTCGTCTTCGATGATGGTGCGGTGCTTGTTCGCGCCGTCGTAATTGCAGGTGATGGTGCCGGCGCCGATGTTGACGTCGCGGCCGACGGTAGTGTCGCCGACATAGGCGAGGTGGTTGGCCTTGGAGCGCGCCGCGATCTGGCTCGCCTTCACCTCGACAAAATTGCCGATGTGCACTTCCTCGGCGAGCGTGGTGCCGGGGCGCAGCCGCGCGTACGGACCGATGCGGCAGCGCGCGCCGATGTCGGCCCCGTCCAGATGACAGAAGGGTTCGATGCGGGTGTCTGCGGCGACGTTCACGTTCCTGAGCACGCAGTGCGCGCCGACACTGACGCCTGCACCGAGGACGACTTCGCCCTCGAACACGCAGTTGACGTCGATGGACACATCGCGCCCGCAGGCAAGGCTGCCGCGCACGTCGATGCGCGCCGGGTCCGACAGCGTAACGCCGTCCTGCATCAGGGCTGCGGCCGTCTGCCGCTGGAACGCGCGCTCGAGCTCGGCCAACTGCGCCTTGCTGTTCACGCCCAGGGTTTCCCAGGCCGCGCCGGGCGCGGCCGACTTGACCGGCACGCCATCGGCCACCGCGGCTGCGACCACGTCGGTAAGGTAATACTCCTTCTGCGCGTTCTTGTTGCGCAGGCGCGCGAGCCAGGTTTTCAGCCGCGCGGTCGGCAGCACCATGATGCCGGTGTTGATTTCGCGCAGCGCGCGCTCGGCCTTGGTCGCGTCTTTTTCCTCGACGATGCGCTTGATCTTGCCGCGGCTGCGCACGATGCGCCCGTAGCCATGCGCATCATCGAGCGCGATCGTGAGCAGGGCCATTCCCGTGCCCGCCGCCTGACACAAAGCCTGCAGCGTCTGCGTCCGGGTGAGCGGCACGTCCCCGTACAGCACCAGGGTCGGGGTTTTCGGATTCAGGTGCGGCAGAGCCTGCGCGAGCGCATGGCCGGTGCCCAGCTGCGGCTCCTGTCTGGCCCAGACCAGGCCGGGCAGGGAGATGGTCTCGCGCACGCGCTCGCCGCCATGGCCGTAGACGATGCAGATGACGCCGGGTTCGAGGCTGCGCGCGGTGTCGATGACATGCGCGAGCAGCGGCCTGCCCGCCAGCGGGTGCAGCACCTTGGGCAAGTCCGAGTGCATGCGCTTGCCCTGGCCGGCGGCGAGGATGACGACGTTCATGGATTTCGTTCTCTGGCGGAGGAAGAAATGATACCACGCTGCCCCGTGGGCTCGCCTTATGCGACCGGGTGGCGATGGCGCTGTTCGCGATATTCACGGTGGTGATCGCCGCCGAAATCGCGGTAGCCTGCCTGCGCAAGCGCGCGATCTGAAACCCGCTGCGGCGCGTTACCGCGGGGCATACGCGGTGCATCCATACGGTGCCGGCATCGGCACCGGATCGGCCCGCATGCCTTGCCGCGTTCGCCCCGGGACTACCAGGTGGTCGCGCTCCCGGTATTGGTCCCGGTCGGGGTCAAGGTCTTGGCGCCGGTCGAGCTCAAGGCAATGACGTAATCATTCACCTGGGCCTTGCCCGCGACCGGCGTTGCCGTGAGCGTAAACGACTGGCCCGGAGTGTCGCTCGGCGAGACGGTAATGGTGTACTTGCGATCGTCGGTCAAGCCTGAAGTCTTGCCCAGGCCGCCGGCCGAAGTCCCGTCATACGCGGCGGTAACGCTCACGGCATAGGCATTGGAATTCAGATAGATCTTTTCCTGCAGGCTGGCCAATTGCACCAGCTCGCCCTGCGCCGCCTGACGGCTGGCGCGGACCACGTATTGGGTATAGCTGGGGTAGCCCACCGCGGCGATGATGCTGATGATGACGACTGCGATCATCACTTCGATCAGCGTGAACCCGCGCTGGACCCGGCGCGGGCCAAGGCTTGACGTACTCCCCGAATAGCTGTTCACTGGACTTCCCCCAAAAAAGTTGCAGGTGGATTCCGCGCCAGCGCGCAGGACGCATCACTCGCGCGGAATCCAGCGGACCTTAGCTTACATTGTCTCATTGTCGCAGCAACTCGCTCCAGGACACGCGCCCGGTTCTTGCCTGGCTGCCTTTTTCGTCGCCACCGGTCTTGATCGAGCCCGCCGAGTCCGCGACGTTCACCACGGTCGTTGTGCCGTCCGGATTGATCGTAACGATGGTCGTGGTGCCGTCGACATTCTTGATCCTGATGACCGTGAGCCTGGTGCCGTCCGCATAAGTCGTCACGGTGACCGTCGTGCCGCCCGGGACTGGCGTCCCCGCGCTTGGCGTCGGCACGGTCGTCGTGGTCGTTGTGCCGTCCGCTTGGACCGTCACGATGGTCGTAGTGCCGTTGCTATTCGCGGTCGTGGTGACCGTCGCGACGGTCGTCTGTACCGAGACAATGGCGCTGGTGGCACGGAAACTTCCCGTGCTCGGGTCGTCCGATCCGGCGACCGGGGTCTTCCATCTCGTCGGATCCGACGGGCTCAGGTCCGGCGCGGCCAGCTTGGTCCAGCCCGTTGCCCCGTAGCATTTGCCGAGCGGATGGTGCCAGTAGGTAACATATTCGGCCAGCACGTAGGTTTCGAAATCGGCGGACTTGACGCGCCAGCCGTATTCCGGGCTGCCGGCCACGTTGAGCTCGATCGAACCGGCCGGAATCGTGCTCTTGACAATCTGGATGGTCAGCGCCCCGTTGTGGCGCGCACCTGACGTGTTGTTGACGGTGCCCTGTCCGGTCGCGGTGATGGTGGCGGGCGGATTGACCGGGTAGAACAGGTTTCCACCGCGCGAGCTGGTGCCGTACCACGGCCCGCAACCCGGCGCCGTCGGTATCAGCCCGACGCGCGTATCGCCGTTGCCCCACCAGTCGAGCTGCGAGAACGCATTCACGGGCATGTTCCATTCCAGGGTCTGCACGGTGCTGCGGTTGTAGCTGGGCGCATTGGCGATTACGTTGGCGGCGACGGTTTCGCTCGCCTGGTTGTTCCAGGTCTTCACGCTCAGGTGCGGGGCGCCGCCCACCGACAGGGTCACCGCCGGATTCAGATACTGGTTATGCACCAGCACCTTGAAGCTGGTCGCCGTGCTGGCGATGGCTCTTGACAGATTCAGCGTCGTGCTGCTGGCGTTGAGCATGTTCACGCCGGTGACGTTGTAGATGTCGTCGTACTCGTGGAAGTGTGTCTGCTTGTAGCAATCACCGAAGGTCCCCGCGACAGGCGTTCCGCCGCCGCTGATGTTGACGATGTCTCTGTCGCCGCTGGACATGCCGGTTGCCGTAACGCTGATGGTCTTGTTGTAGGCGGACCCTGTATTTTTTGCCGTGAACACCACCTTGCTGTTATTCACCGCCACGGTGTAGTCGGCCAGCGTCGCGGCATTGATATGGCTGGCGATCCAGTCCTCCGTACTCGACCTGCTCTGGTTCGGCGGGTCGGTGTTGGTGAGGATGTTGGCGCCGCCACCGAGAGTGATCGACATGTTCGAAAAGTTCTTGCTGCTGCTATAGGTGAAGTTGATCGAGCCGGTGGCGATGCCGTTGCTGGCGCCGATATAGTTGCAAATGGTGCTGGGGGGCGGGCCGTAAAAGATGTCCACGTCGAAGTGGCCGCCGGCCACGCCGCGTTCGGTGGACGTGGGCGGGAATGTCACATCGGGATTCTGGTTGAGCAGCGTGGTGTTGAGAGTCTCCAACTGCACCAGGATCGGCTGCGCAGCCACGCCATTGCCGAAGAATTTGCCGACCGGGATACCGTCCGAGGTGAGGATAGGATCGCCGATGGCCTTGCCGGACGGGAGGGTGTCGCTGGCCGTGTACTTGATGCGGTCGGCATCGGTAAGCAACTGGTCGCCGTTCAAGTCGAGGAAGGGACTGTTGACCACGCCGCCGCTGAGGTAATCGAGCTCCATCAGCCAGTTTTCCCCGTTCGGGGTGGGCGCGGTGTTGGTGATCGTCGGGTTGTAGCCGTTGAAATAGAAACGGCCGCTTTCGGTGAACACGGTGTCGCCGAAGACCCGCTCGCCCGCGGGCAGCGCCACTTTCCATCCCATGTGGCTGCTCGCCCCTGCTGGGGACCAGGTCGGGGCGTTGGCCGTGACCGTGCGCACGCGCGTGGTCACGCTGCCGTTGACATAGTCCTTTGGCGTCAACGTCTGCGTAAGCAGGGCCGCGTTGGCCGCATAGCCGACCGGCCTATCCCAGATGCCATAGACATAGTGAACCGCGGTATCGGTCACATCCGCGGTGGTGAACATGCGGCCCGTGGCGAAATTGACCATCACGCCGCCACTGGGATGCGTGGAAATCGACGGCGCCATGGTAATCGCCTGCGCCGGGGACGTGGTGTAGAGCAGGCTCGCGCTCCAGCTCGAGGCGGTGGTGCTGGTAAGGTCGAACTTCCACAGCTTGCCGTCGATATCACCCGCGTAGCAGTAATCGACCTGGCCGTCGCCGTTAGAGTCGTAGCAGGCGGGGGTGGACAACCCCCCCGAGGCCGCGCCCGACGTGGCGATGGCCTGGATCAGCGTGCCATCGGCGATATTGATGACATAGAGCATCGATACGCCTGAAGCGTTGTAACCGTTGCCGGTAATGACCGCGGACTGCCCGCTGCCGCTGTTAACCTTGGCGATGACCGGCGTTCCGTAGGTATAGCCCAAATTGGAGTAGGACGTCGATGCCGTGCCGTTGATCCTGCTCGGCGTGATTTCCCACAGGATATTTGCCGCCGCCGCGGTTTCGTCGACCGGTCTCGGATCGGTGACATTGAGCGCGAACAGCCCCTTGCCACCGGCGCCCAGGCCACTGACCAAAACCTTTTTGTTGGCGCTGGAAATCACCGCGTCGCCGACGTTCAGCCCGCCATCGACGAAATAGGTGTGCACGTAAGGCGTTACCTTCAGGGCAGGGAGGCTTGAGAACAGCATCGAGGGCACATAGGCCCACAGTTCCGCGCCTCCGGTCGCGCTGGCATCGAAGGCATGCAGCATGCCGTCGTTGGCGCCCACGAACAGCACCGGCGATCCACCGTTTTCCAGGTAATAGGGCCTGGAATGGATGATGTCGCCCAGCACCGATGCCCGGGCGCGGTAGTTCAAACCTACGCTTTCATTGGAGCGGTCGCCGCGCACGAAATCGAGCACGGTGGAAGCGCCGATCGCCGACTGCTGGCTCGAGGCGCCCGTGGAAAGGCTGTCCCAGCGGAACGGAATCCTGGTGCCGTCGCTTTTCATGGTCACGATGATGCGGCCGGTATCGAAATTCTGGGCGTCAAGGTGCGCTCTTGCGCCGCCGTCCCACCGTTCTGCCGGCGTATTCAACACGCCGTCCGCGCCGACCGGGTAAGCGTACACATTGCCGGTCCAGTCCTGCTTTTCATAATCGGACTTGAAAACGGTTTCGTTGCCGCTGGTCAGGTCAAAGTTGGTGACCTCGAGTTGGCCGATGGCTCCCGTCGGCTGCAACGCGGGGTCAAAACCCGTCGCGGCGACCACCCACCCGACCACACCCGCAACTATCGCCAGCGCGGCCAGCGCGCCAAGCGTCCAGTTTGATTTTAATTTCATGATGCGCTCCCGGAATCAGCAGCTAAGCCTGCTGTAGATGGATTGGACGAATTTGCTGGCGCCGCGGCCGCTGCCGCCTTGCGCGACGATGCGATAGACATTGACCTTGTTGCAGCCGCTGGCTCTGCGGCCGCCGACGTTCAGGCTGGTCGGGATCAGCGTCTTGTCCTTGGCAAGTAATTCGATCAGGTAGCGCTGCTTGCCGGACACCTGGGCCGAGTTGCTGTCACTCCAGCTCATGCCCACGGGATCGATGCCGTTGGCGGCCAGATAGCCGACCGGGTACAGGTGTGCGGTGGCGGAAGCGTGAGTGGTGAAACCGGGGTCAAGGTAGTTCGTCCCCGCGGCAAGCCATTGTTCGGCGGCGATGGCCGCGGCCTCCGCCTGATTCAGGGCGGCGGACTGAAACTGGAGATTGCCGGACAACATAAAGTCGCTCTTCGAAACCAGTATCGCCGACAGACCCAGCACCATCACCGCCACCAGCATCACCAGAGTGGTGACCAGCGATATGCCGCGTTGCCGCATCCGGCCGAGCTTGGCTACCATGGAGTTCATGACTTGCATCTCCCTAAACACATCAGAGGTTCCGCAACTGCACCACCGTGCTGAATAGTTCCCGCCGGTAGCCGTCGTTCACAGTGACCGTCTTGTCGCCGAGCGTGTAGGCCGAGGTGTTGGTGTAACCCGGCTCGGGCTTGGCCGAGCGCACCAGGATCCAGATCCGCACCGAATTGACCGAGTCCCATTCGCTGGGGGTGGTGGTGGTGCCGGTGGCCGTGGCGCTGACGGTGTTCGCCGGATAGAACTGCGTATTCATGTCGGTGGTCAGGCGGCCATAGCGCACCTGCATGTCCTCGACGTTGCTTGCGACCAGTTCGGCGCTCATCTTGGGTGAACTCGATCCGGCGCCGGTTACCACCCGGTACAACGCCGGCACGCGCGGGGTTTCCGTCGATGAATCGGTAAACGGGCTGATGTAGTAAACCTTGGTTTCCAGCGCGTAATCAAAGCTCGGCGCCTGCGTAAAAGTGGTCGCGAGCGCGGTCTTCTGGCTGCCCTGGAACACCTCGCCGCGCTCGTAGGCGGAGCGAAAATAGAGGGTGTTCGCGTTCAGGTTCGCCGTCGCGGTGGCCGCCAATGCGGCATGCCTGACCACCAGCACGTCGCCGGTGGAAAAATTGGCATTCGGAATGCAGGTAGCCGAGAACGGGTTGGCGTCGTTCGCACCCCACACTCCTTGGCGCAGGTTGGTGGCGAAACCGGTGCCCATGCATTCGCCGGTGATCGTTCCGATCGTCGTCGATATCGCGCTCGGCTGGGCCCAGGTAATGCCGCGATAACCTGCGTGCAGCAAGTCGTGCCGCAGCACTTCGATCGCGTAGCGGCCATTGGTTGTGATTTCCGAGGCGCTGGCGGTGGTTTTCTCGCTCGACAGGCTCGACAGATACAGTTGGCTCACGCCGATCAGCATGAACATGGCTATCGTGGACGCGACCATCAATTCGATGAGCGTGAATCCGCGTTCGCGGGGACGCGCCACCCAGGGGTGCAGGGAATCGATTTTCATCGCGGGTACCTACTGGTAAACAACCTTGGTTGATGTCAGGCTAAGCGTTTCGGAGGTGCCCGCAGTCGCATAGGTGGTGGTGGCGGTGTTGGCGCGCCGGTCCTCCCAGTTGACGACAATCCTGTAAGTCGACGGGTTCCCGGCGGCCGGATTGGTGATTTGCCAGCTCGCTGCGGGCAGTGTTGCGGCAACCCGGGCGGTCCACTCCGCGAGGTCGTAGGCCGCCAGCGCCGACGCGTTGCACGCCGTCGTCGCGCAGTCGGTGGCCGAGGTGGACGGCGTTGAGGTAACGTTGGCCACGACATAGTTCCCGCCGACGGATCCGGCCTTGTTCGCTTCCATGCGCTCGGCCAGCTCATTCGACAGGAACGCCGCCTGCATGCGCGACGCCCCGCTCTTGGCGAATTTCATGGCATTGAGCTGCAGGCCCGCATGGCCGAACATCGCCACCGCGATCAGCACCAGCGAAATGAGCACCTCGATCATGGAAAAGCCGGCTTGCATGTGCGCGCGCTGGCCCGCCCGTTTCGATTTACGCATGGTCATGATGTGCATGATCGACAACCGCCTCCCCTAAACCCTGCTGCCTTTTATCAGCCCGGAGCCGGCAACGGTAACCGCGAGCGCGGTCGCGCCGCTCCAGGTGCCGGTGATCGAAATCGTCACCATGGCAGAGCCCGCCACGCCCTGGCTTCCGCTCGGGGCAAATCGAATGGCGGCCGCCGGGCCGGTGACGGTTGCAAACTTCGTATCCACTTTGTCTTCCACGCGTATCGGGTTGGGCACGTCGGCGGTGGAGTCATCGCAAGCGCCGTCGGCATTCCCGTCGTAGCATACAAGCCAGCCGTTGACACCCCAATTGGTGCTCGCGGCGCAGTCGGTCTTGGTGGTGTTGCTGGGACAAACCAGAACCCCCTGGTTGCGCGCGATCGCTTCGCCGCGCGCCTGCTGCAGGCTTGCCACAAGAGAGCCGGAGATCGAATTGAGTTTGACGTTCCTGAGGAAACCTGAAAGCGAGGGCACGGCGACCCCGGCAAGAACGGCCGCAACGGCGATGGTCACCAGGATTTCTATCAAGCTAAAGCCGCGTTGCCCCCACGCCATGTGCCCTTCAATGTGCTGTTGCGTCCACATGCCCCAACCCTTTCCGCCCCCAGGCGTTTCCATTTGGAATCGCACCTGATCCTCAGGATAGCCATTCCGCAGCTAGAGTAAATGTCGCGACGACGAATGGTGCCGGCTACCGGATGGACGGTTCGACCGTATGGGGTTTGACGCAATCCGCCGATGGTGATCAAGGCGGCGGAGAACAACGACGGGGAACAAAAGGATAAGGAATTCAAAACCAAAACGCGCGAGCGTTGCCGCCATCGAGCCACGAGGAGCTTGCGCAAAACCATGAACTATTTAACATTAAATATCTGGTTTAACTTGTTGTGTTTATATTAAAAATGTTGTACGGTTACGGCAGCGACATAATCTATCGATGGGGCGCATCGCGTCAACGGGAGGCTTGCGTGCAAAACTACTTCACTCAGAATTTTTCGAGCCGGGAAATTTCAAGATTCTCGGCATCGCTCTTGTTGGCGATGACCCTCGCCGTTCTCGCGGGCTGCGGTTCCGGAGGAGCGGGGGGAAGCCCCGCTTCGGCCGCAGCGGCAGCAGGGGGAACAGCGGACACCGCCGCACCACCAATCGCCGCGGCAACCTCGCTGCAGTTGCTGGCGAGCAACACACAGATGCCCTCGTCGGTGGGGACGACCTCTACGATCGACCTGACGGCCATCGTGTTGAGCAGCACCAAGGAAACGATCAGCGGCAAGACGGTGTCATTCTCGACGATTGCCGGTGAAACCGCGTTCGTCAGCAACAAGAGCAACGGCGGCGTATCGGATGCAAACGGGATGGTCACCGCCAAGCTCTTTCTCGGCAGCGACCGGTCGAACCGCACGATCACGGTTACCGCCACGGCTGACTCCGTCATCGCGACCAACAACATCGACGTCACCGGCACCACCATCAACATCAGCGGCGTTGGCGCCCTTTCGTCTGGTGCATCCACCGACTTCGCTATTAGCCTCAAGGATTCGGCCGAAAAACCGATCGCGGGCATAGCGTTGAGCGTCACCTCGAAGAACGGAAACGCGATCGCACTGACGCCGGCCACTGGCGTCACCAATAGCACCGGTCAGATCACCGCAAGAGTCACCGGCACCATAGGCGGCATTGACGAGATTTCTGCGGCTGGCGCCGGCGCCAGCAAGACGCAGGCGCTCGCCGTCAGCGCCGATAGCTTCGCGTTCACCGTGCCGGCGGCGCCGGTCGCGCCCGCGACCACGATAGACATACCCCTGAATACGCCAACGCCGGTCGCGATCAACTGGAAAACGAACACAGTGCCCGTGGTCGGTAAGCTGGTGAACTTTGCCTCCACCCGCGGCACGGTTGTCGGCAGCCCGGTAGTCACCGACACCACCGGCACCGCGGCGGGCGTCACGGTTTCATCCGCTACGTCCGGACCTGCCACTATCAGCGCCTCGGGTCCCGGCGGCACGCCTGCCGGCACCATCGGCATCGTATTCGTGGCCAAGAGCGCCAGTAACGTCACCGCGCAGGCTGTTCCCGGCACCATCCAGTACACCACCGGAGTGGCATCGCAAACCAGCAATTCCGCAACCATTTCGGCGGTCGTGCGCGATAGTTCCCAGAACCTGGTCAAGGATGCGCTGGTGAACTTCAACATTACCAGCGATCCGAGCGGTGGTGGCCTCAGCGCGGCGAGCGCGGTAACCGATGTTTCCGGCACCGCTTCGGTCATTTACACCGCGGGCAATACCAGTAGCGCCCAAAACGGGGTCGCCATCAGCGCCACGGCAACCGCCATCGGCGGCAACCCAATCGCGTCGGTAGTCGGCACTACGACTTTGACCGTCAGCGGGCAGTCGGTACTGGTGAGGCTAGGCACGGATAATCTCGCCTCAACCAACTCCCCTGCTTCGCCAACCTATTCCAAGACCTATGCCGCGATCGTTACCGATACCGCGGGCAATCCGATTCCCGGCACCACCGTACACTTTGCTTTGCGACCGGGCCAGTATCAAAAGGGCTTCTGGACTTTACAGAGTATCATTATTGCAGGGGTAAGTACGCAACGTTGGGTAATGATCGCGAATGTAACCTGTCCCAACGAAGATCGAAATTTTAACTCGTTTCTCGACACCCCACCGTCGGTGGTCATCCCGATCGATGTCGAGAACCAGGCCCCGGGACAGACCGGCTTTGGCTCGCTTCAACCCGGAATGCCGGCCACCGTGAACGCCACGGCCACGACCGACGCCAACGGCGTCGCCGTTGCAACCGTCACTTATCCGAAGAACCACGCGGATTGGACCGAGGTGACACTCGAAGCCCGTACCGGCGTCACCAGCAACGACCCGCCCGCGTATTCAACTTTTTTCCTGCGGCATTTGTCGTCGGATTATTCGGACCCTCTTGTCGATCCGCCAGGCATTGTCAGCCCCTGGGGCGTAAACGGCACCTGCGGCGACTTGCTGTAAACGGGAATTCTGCAGGGCGCCGACGAAACAAGCCCCGGGGTGAAGCGCCGGGGCGGTCGCTGGCGCCTTGGCGCCGCCGCGCAAGATTGGGCGCGGCAACAACTACCGCGGCAACTCGGACGTTCCCATCAAGAACTCGTCCACCGCGCGCGCGCATTGGCGCCCTTCGCGTATCGCCCAGACCACCAGCGATTGGCCGCGGCGCATGTCGCCGGCGGCGAACACTTTGGAATTCGACGTCTGGTAGCAGCCGGCGCCGTCGGTCACGGCCTTGACGTTGCCGCGCGCGTCCTGCTCCAAGCCGAGTTCTTCGATCAATCCTGTTTGCACCGGGCCGAGGAAGCCCATGGCGAGCAGCACCAGGTCCGCCTCGAGCTCGAATTCGCTGCCCGGAACCTCCGCCATCTTGCCGTCCTTCCATTCGACGCGCGCGGCGACCAGTTTTTTCACCTTGCCGCCCGCGCCCTCGAAACGCTTGGTCGCGACGGACCAGTCGCGCGCGCAGCCTTCCTCCTGCGAACTGGACGTGCGCAGCTTGACCGGCCAGTCGGGCCAGACCAGGGGCTTGTTTTCCTGCGCCGGCGGTTGCGGCAGCAGTTCGAACTGGGTCACCGACACCGCGCCCTGGCGATTGGAAGTGCCGATGCAATCGGAGCCGGTGTCGCCACCGCCGATGACCACCACATGCTTGCCGGTCGCGGTAATCTGCCCCGCGATCCTGTCGCCGGCCACCACCTTGTTCTGCTGCGGCAGGAATTCCATGGCGAAATGCACGCCATCGAGCTCGCGCCCGGGAACCGGCAGGTCGCGCGGACGCTCCGCGCCGCCTGACACGACCACCGCGTCGAATTCCTGCAGGAGCTTTTTCGCCGGCAGCGCATTGCCGCCGCTGCCGCCGACCGTCTGGCTCACCCTGAACTCCACGCCCTCGGCGCGCATCTGCTGCACGCGCCGGTCGATCAGCTGCTTTTCCAGTTTGAAGTCGGGGATGCCGTAACGCAGCAAGCCGCCGATGCGGTCGTTCTTCTCGTACAGCACCACGTCATGTCCGGCGCGCGCCAGTTGCTGCGCGCAAGCCATGCCCGCCGGACCCGAACCGACTACCGCCACTTTCTTGCCGCTCTTGCGCGCAGGCGGCTGCGGCAGCACCCAGCCCATCTCCCAGCCCTTGTCGACAATGGCATGCTCGATCGACTTGATGCCCACCGGGTCGTTGTTGATGTTGAGCGTGCAAGCGGCCTCGCACGGCGCCGGACAGACGCGGCCGGTGAATTCCGGGAAATTATTGGTCGAATGCAGCGTCTCCAGCGCCTCGCGCCAGTTCTGCTTGTAGACCAGGTCGTTCCAGTCGGGGATGATGTTGTTGACGGGGCAGCCGCTGGTGCAGAACGGGGTGCCGCAGTCCATGCAGCGCGCGCCCTGCACGGCGGCCTCCTGATCGGACAAATGCCGCACGAACTCGCGGTAATGTTTCTTGCGCGCCTCGGGGGCTTCGCTCGCCTCCTGCAGCCGCTGGAACTCCATGAAACCGGTTATCTTGCCCATTTAGGTTGATCCAATATCCAGATGCGTTTTACTGCGCTGCACGGTCGAAGTGTGCGGCAACCCCGGCAGCATTGAAACCCCTGCGCGGCCTCCGCGCTCGCTGCCGTTCAAGTTCAGGCCGCGATCTTGCCGCCCTTGGCGGCGAGATCGCCGAGCGCGCGCCGGTACTCGTGCGGGAATATCTTGACGAACTTGCTGCGGTATCCGGCCCAGGCATCGAGCACCATTTTCGCCTGCGCGCTGCCGGCATACCGGGCGTGGTTCTCCAGCAGACGTTTGAGCACAGCTTCGTCGGATTGTCCCAGATGCCACATGCCGCGCGCGAGCTTGCCCTCCTGTTCCATTTCGGTGAGCAGCGGTTCCAGTTGCACCATGGACGTGTTGCAGCGCTGGGCGAAGGTCCCGTCCTCGTCGAGCACGTAGGCAATACCGCCGGACATGCCGGCGGCGAAGTTGCGCCCGGTCATTCCCAATACCACCACCGTGCCGCCGGTCATGTACTCGCAGCCGTGATCGCCTGTGCCCTCGACCACCGCGCTAGCGCCGGAGTTGCGCACCGCAAAGCGTTCGCCGGCGACACCGCGGAAATAGGCCTCGCCCGCAATCGCGCCGTACAGCACCGTGTTGCCGACGATAATGTTCTCCGACGGCTTGCCGCGAAATTTGGACGAGGGCTGCACTACGATGCGCCCGCCGGAAAGCCCTTTGCCGCAGTAATCGTTAGTGTCGCCGATCAGGTCGAGCGTGATTCCCCTGGCCAGAAACGCGCCGAAGCTCTGTCCGGCGCTGCCCGCGAATTTGATGTGTATGCTGTCCTCGGGCAGGCCGGCATGGCCATGGCGCCGCGCGACCTCCCACGACAGCATGGTGCCGACGGTGCGGTTGATGTTGCGTATCGGCATGTCTATCGCCACCTTTACACCGCGTTCCAGCGCGGGCTGGGCGAGTTCGATCAGGCGGTGATCGAGCGCTCCCGCGAGGCCATGATCCTGCGCCTCGCTGTTGTAGCGCGCCACCTCGGCGCCGACCTGCGGCTGATGGAAAACACGTGAGAAATCCAGCCCCTTTGCCTTCCAATGCTCGATGCCCTGCCTCATTTCGAGCAGATCGGAGCGGCCGATCAGCTCGTTCATGCTGCGCACGCCGAGACTGGCCATGATTTCGCGCGCCTCTTCTGCAACGAAGAAGAAGAAGTTGACCACGTGCTCGGGCTTGCCCTGGAATTTCCTGCGCAGCACCGGATCCTGCGTGGCGACACCCACCGGACAGGTATTGAGGTGGCATTTGCGCATCATGATGCAGCCTTCGACCACCAGCGGCGCGGTGGCGAAACCGAATTCGTCGGCGCCGAGCATGGCGCCGATGACCACGTCGCGCCCGGTCTTGATCTGGCCGTCGACCTGCACCGCGATGCGCCCGCGCAGGCGGTTCAGCACCAGCGTCTGTTGCGTTTCGGCCAGGCCCAGCTCCCACGGCGTACCGGCGTGCTTGATCGATGACCAGGGCGAGGCGCCGGTGCCGCCATCGTGGCCGGAAATGGTGACATGGTCGGACTTGGCCTTGGCCACGCCCGCGGCCACCGTGCCCACGCCGACCTCGGACACGAGCTTGACGCTGATCGACGCCACGGGATTGGCGTTCTTCAGGTCGTGAATCAGCTGTGCCAGATCCTCGATCGAATAGATGTCGTGATGCGGCGGCGGCGAAATCAGGCCCACGCCCGGCACCGAGAAACGAATTTGCGCGATGTACTCGGACACCTTGTGGCCGGGCAGCTGGCCACCCTCGCCGGGCTTGGCGCCCTGCGCCATCTTGATCTGTATCTGGTCTGCGTTGGCCAGATACTCCGCCGTGACGCCGAAGCGGCCAGAAGCTACCTGCTTGATCCTGGAGCGCAGGGAATCGCCCTCGTTGAGCGCGAGATCGCGCTCAACGTTGTGCCGCCCCAGGCGCGAGACCAGCGTTTCGCCGGCCTTCGCCGGCGCGTAGCGCTTGGTATCCTCGCCGCCCTCGCCGGTATTGGATTTGCCGCCAATCCGGTTCATCGCGAGCGCGAGCGTGGTATGCGCCTCGATCGAGATCGAACCGTGGGACATGGCGCCGGTGGCAAAGCGCTTGACGATCTCCTTCGCCGGCTCGACTTCCTCCAGCGGGATCGGCTGGGTCTGCCCGAACTTGAACTCGAACAGGCCGCGGAAGGTCATGTGACGCCTGGACTGGTCGTTGATAATGCGCGCGTATTCCTTGTAGGTGTCGAAGCTCGACTGCCTGGTCGCGTGCTGCAGCTTGGCGATCGCCTCGGGCGTCCACATGTGCTCTTCGCCGCGTATGCGGAACGCGTATTCGCCCCCGGCATCGAGCGCGTTGGCCAGCACCGGGTCGGCGCCGAAAGCCTGCCGGTGCAGGCGTATCGCCTCCTCCGCCACCTGGAACAAGCCGATGCCCTCGATGTTCGAAGCGGTGCCGGTGAAATATTTGGCGACCAGTTCGCGCGACAGGCCAACCGCTTCGAATATCTGCGCGCCGGTGTAGGACATGTAGGTGGAAATGCCCATCTTCGACATCACCTTCAACAGCCCTTTGCCGACCGCTTTGACGAAATTCCTGATCGCCTTGCCGCCGTCGACGCCGGCGGGCAGCAGGTCCTGCATGTTGAGCAGGGTCTCGAGCGTGAGATAGGGGTGGATCGCTTCGGCGCCGTAGCCGGCCAGCAGCGCAAAATGGTGCACCTCGCGCGCCGAGCCGGTTTCCACGACCAGCCCCGCGCTGGTGCGCAGACCCTTGCCGACCAGATGCTGATGCACGGCCGACAACGCCAGCAGCGCCGGAATCGCAACGTTGTCGCGATCAAGCCGGCGATCGGAAATGATGATGATGCTGTAGCCGGCACGAACCGCATCCTCCGCCTGGGCGCAAATGCTCGCCAGGCGCGCCTCGATCGCCTCGTGGCCCCAGGCCACCGGGTAGGTGATGTCGAGTTCGAAGGACTTGAACTTGCCTTCGGTATTGCGGTCGATATGCCGGATCTTGTCCATCTCATAGAAATCCAGCACCGGCTGGCCGACCTCGAGCCGGATCGGCGGATTGATCTCGTCGATGCCGAGCAGATTCGGCTTCGGGCCGATGAAGCTCACCAGGCTCATCACCAGGTCCTCGCGGATCGGGTCGATGGGCGGGTTGGTCACTTGGGCGAACAACTGCTTGAAGTAGTGGTACAGGGTCTTGTTCTTGCCCGAGAGCACCGCCAGGGGCGAGTCGTTGCCCATTGAGCCGACGGCCTCTTCCCCGGCCGCGGCCATCGGCAGCATCAGGAACTTGATCTCCTCCTGCGTAAAACCGAAGGCCTGCTGCCGATCGAGCAGCGACACCTCCGAGCGCGGCGGCTGCTGTTTGTCGCTTTCGACTTCGTCGAGCCTGATGCGGATGCGCTCTATCCACTCGCGGTAGGGCTTGGCCGCGGCCAGGGTTTCCTTCAGTTCCTTGTCGTCGATGATGCGCCCGCGCTCGACATCGATGAGGAACATCTTGCCCGGCTGCAGGCGCCATTTCTTGACGATCTTTTCCTCGGGTATCGGCAGCACGCCCGCTTCGGAGGCCATGATCACCAGATCGTCATCGGTGACGATGTAGCGCGCCGGGCGCAGACCGTTGCGGTCCAGCGTCGCGCCGATCTGGCGCCCGTCGCTGAACGCAACCGCCGCGGGGCCGTCCCACGGCTCCATCATCGCCGCATGGTATTCGTAAAAGGCGCGCCGGTTGGCGTCCATCGTGTTGTGCTTTTCCCAGGCTTCGGGGATCAGCATCATCATCGCGTGCGCGAGGGAATAGCCCGACATCACCAGGAGTTCGAGCGCGTTGTCGAACGAGGCCGAGTCCGACTGGCCGTCGTAAATCAGCGGCCAGACCTTGTTCAGGTCCGCGTCGAGTATGGGGCTGGAGATCGCCTGCTGCCGCGCGCGTATCCAGTTTACGTTGCCGCGCAGGGTGTTGATCTCGCCGTTATGGGCGATCAGTCGGAACGGGTGCGCCAGGTCCCAGGTGGGAAAGGTATTGGTGGAGAAGCGCTGGTGCACCAGCGCCAAGGCCGACACCAGGCGCTGATCCTGCAGATCCTTGAAATACCTGCCCACCTGGTCGGCGAGCAGCAAACCCTTGTAGACCAGGGTGCGCGCCGACATCGACGGCACATAGAACTCCCTGCCGTGCTTGAGCCGGAGCGCCTGGATCGCGTGGCCGGAGGACTTGCGGATGATGTAGAGCTTGCGCTCCAGCGCATCGGTCACGGTCACATCGCCGCCGCGGCCGATGAACACCTGGCGGATCACCGGTTCTATTCGTTTCCCCGACTCCCCCAGCCCGGAATTGTCGCGCGGCACGTCGCGCCAGCCCAGCAGCACCTGTTGCTCGTCCTTGATCGCACGCTCGATCTCGTATTCGCAGGCGAGGCGTGATGCGGGTTCCTGCGGCAGAAACACCATGCCCACGCCGTACTGGCCCACGGGCGGAAGCTGTACTCCCTGCGCGGCCATTTCCTCGCGTAAGAACCGGTCCGGGATCTGGATCAGGATGCCGGCGCCGTCGCTGGCCAGCGGATCGGCGCCGACCGCGCCGCGGTGAGCGAGGTTCTTGAGAATCTGCAGCCCCTGGTCGACGATGCCGTGGCTCCGGGCGCCCTTGATGTTGGCGACAAAGCCGACGCCGCAGGCATCATGCTCGTTGGCGGGGTCGTACAACCCCTGTGCCACTGGGCGATGTAGGGGTAGGGCTGGATGGGTCACGCTCGCACCTCTAGCTGCAGATTAGTTAGCTCCGGGAGATCGCATGCCTGCCTGCGACTTTTCCGGCGGAACTGTTAATTTTACCTGCGGACCCGTGTTACTTCAAGCGCTTAGGCCGGTCGCCGATGCCCCATTGCGGTGCAGCGAACCGACCTAGACCGCGGCGGAATGAGCCAATGCCTCTTGCAGCAGGCCGGCCGGCACCTCGGCGCGGATCGAAGCGGCGCCGATTCGGTCCAAAAGGATGAAACGCAGCTTGCCGGCCTCGGTCTTCTTGTCCGCCGCCATCAACTCCAGCAGGCGCCCGGGCGCGATGCCGGGCTGGGAGGTCGGCAACCTGGCGCGTTTGAGCAGGGCGATGACGCGGTCCACGTCGGCCTGCGCGATGAAGCCCATGCGGCGCGAAAGATCGGCAGCCATCGCCATGCCCGCGCCCACCGCCTCGCCATGCAGCCACTTGCCGTAACCCAGGCCGGATTCGATCGCGTGGCCAAAAGTATGGCCGAAGTTGAGCAGCGCACGCACGCCGGCCTCGCGCTCGTCCTCGGCCACCACTGCGGCCTTGATCTCGCAGCAGCGGCGCACGGCGTGCGCCAGCGCCTGCGAATCGCAGACCAGCAACTTCTCCACGTTCTGCTCCAGCCAGACGACGAACCCTTCGTCGCGGACGAGACCGTGCTTGATCACCTCCGCCAGGCCGGCCGAGAGTTCGCGCGGCGGCAAGGATGCCAGTACCGCCGTATCGGCCAGCACCAGACGCGGCTGGTAGAACGCGCCTATCATGTTCTTGCCCAGCGGGTGATTGATCCCGGTCTTGCCGCCGATCGAGGAGTCCACCTGGGCGAGCAGCGTTGTCGGAACCTGGATGAAGGGTATGCCGCGCATATAGGTCGCCGCGGCAAAACCGGCGAGGTCGCCGACGACACCGCCGCCCAAGGCGATGAGCGTGGTCTTGCGCTCGCAGCGGTCCTCGATCAGGGCGTCGTAGATGCGATTGAGGGTAGCCCAGTCCTTGTAGCGCTCGCCGTCTGCGAGCACGATGCTGGTCGACTCCACCCCCTGGGCCCGCAACGCCTCGCGCAGTTGCTGCAGATACAAGGGCGCCACCGTGGTGTTGGTAACGATGGCGACGCGGGGCAGGCCCAGGTGCGGCACGATCAGCCCGGCGTCGGACAGCAATCCTGCGCCGATGTGAATGGGGTAGGCGCGCTCGCCCAGTTCTACGCGGAGAGTTTGCATCGTTCCCGCAGTTGGGGCAGCAATTGGTGAAGAAGGGTGCGCGCGCTCTGGCGCCCGGTATCGATCACGATGTCGGCGATCTCACGGTACAGCGGATCGCGCTGCAGGTAGAGGTATTGCAGTGTTTGCAGCGGATCGGTGTCTTGCAGCAAGGGCCGCGACTTGTCGTGTCGGGTGCGGTGCCACAGATCCTTCGGCTGGCCGTGCAGATAGACCACCAAGCCGCGCTCGGCGAGGCGCCTGCGGCTGTCGGCATCGAGCACCGCGCCGCCGCCGGTGGCCAGCACCACGTTTGCGCGTTGCGTCAGCTGGTCGACCACTTGCTTCTCGCGCGCGCGAAAGCCGGCCTCGCCCTCGATCTCGAATATGAGGGAGATCTTTACCCCGGTGCGGTGTTCGATCTCATGGTCGGTGTCGTGAAAGGTCTTGCCAAGCTCGGCGGCGAGTTGCCTGCCTGCCGTGGTTTTTCCCGCTCCCATCAGCCCGACCAGAAATATGTTATCCGAGGTTTTCACACGGCCATTCTAGCAGCACACACCTGCCCACGGGCCGCGAACGGGATTGCCGGCGCACGCCAGCAGGCGCGGCGCTTTACGCCGGAACCAAGGTAACAAGAGCCGCAAGTCCGGCTCTTTTGCGGCGCAGAAACTTTTCAGCGTACGCTAAGACGATCGTCCACAATGCGCGGTGTGATGAACACCAATAGTTCGGTCTTGTTGTCCTGCTTGCCGGTGTTCTTGAACAGATTGCCCAGCACCGGTATGTCGCCAAAGAACGGTACCTTGGTGATGTTTGTGCGCTCGTCCTGGCTGAAGATGCCGCCGATTACCACCGTGCCGCCGTTTTCGACCAGCACCTCGGTCTTGACGTGCTTGGTGTCGATGGCAAAACCCGCCGTCGTTATCTGGCCCACCGAATCCTTGTTGATATCCAGCGTCATGATAATGTTGCCGTCGGGCGTGATCTGCGGCTTCACCTTCAGGCTCAGGTTGGCTTTGCGGAACGACACGCTGGTAGCTCCGCTCGAAGTCGCCTGTTGATACGGCAGCTCGGTGCCCTGCTCGATCAAGGCCTCGACCTTGTCTCCGGTCAGCACCCTTGGACTGGATATGATCTTGCCTTTGCCGTCGGCTTCCAGCGCGCTCAACTCCAGGGTGATAAAGCGGGTGAAGTTTCGGTTGAACAAAATCGTGGATATCACGCCGGCGTTGAACCCGCCCAAGCCGCTGGCCGGCAGGTTCACGTTCTGACCGGTGGCCGCTATATCCGGCGTGCCAGTCCCGAGCGTCTTGGTATCCGTGGCGTTCGACGTTTGCGCCGCGGTGTTTGTCAGGCTCGGGCCAATTGATGTGCGCAGGCCCTGGCCGATCACCCAGTCGCCGCCCGGAACCTTCTCGTTGTAACCAAGCTTCGCACCGAGATTCTTGCTGAAGGTATCGCTTGCCTCGACGATGCGCGCTTCTATCATCACCTGGCGCACCGCCACGTCGATCTGGGCGATCAGCTTGCGCACGTCCTCGAGACGGGCAGGCACGTCCTGCACGAACACGGTGTTGGTGCGCGCGTCGACCACCGCGCTGCCGCGCTTGGACAGGATCTTCTGCGTGCTGGAGGAGAGCAGTGCCTGCACTTCCGCCGCTTTCTGGTAATTGAGCACGAAACTCTCGGTGCGCACCGCCTCCAGTTCGCCTATTTGCTGCTGCGACTCCAGCGCCAGCTTTTCCTTCGTCGCCAGCTCGTCGCGCGGCGCGATCCACACCACGTTGCCGTTCTTGCGCATGTCCAGCCCGCGCGTGTCGAGTATGATTTGCAGCGCCTGGTCCCAGGGCACGTCCTTCAAACGCAAGGTCAGGCTGCCGCCAACCGCGTCACTGGTGATGATGTTGAGGTCGGTGAAATCGGCGATAACGTTGAGCACGCTGCGCACTTCGACGTTCTGAAAGTTAAGCGATAATTTCTCGCCGCTGAAGCCGGCTTTGCTGCCCTGCGTCAGCCGGTTCGGGTCGGCAACGATCTGCTTCACCTCGACCACGAACTGGGTGTCGGTCTGGTAGGCGCTGTGCTCCCACAGACCCTTGGGCGTGATCACCATGCGCACATTCTCGCCCTGGCCGAAGGTGTTGATCGACTGTACCGGCGTGCCGAAATCGGTCACGTCCAGGCGCCGGCGCAGCTTGTCCGGCAGCGCGGTTTTGAAGAAATCGATTACCAGGTTCTGTCCCTGCGCACGGATGTCTATGCCGGTCGAGCTGTCGGAAAGATCGACCACGATACGGCCTTCGCCCGCCTTGCCGCGACGGAAATCGATATCGCGCATGGTGTGCGTATCGGCCTGCCTGGCCTCGACGAAATGGGTGACCGCAGCCCCGCCGCTGGCGCTCGTCACCGGCGCGCCGGCGAGAGTGATATAGAGATTCTTGCCGTCGATCTGGCTGTCATAGCCGACCAGCTGGCGCAGCTTCAACACCATGCGCGTGCGCACCCCCGCCTGCACCATGTTCATGCTCACAAGCTCGCCTTCGCCAATATTCTGGCTGTTGCGCCCGAGATTGTTCACCGTGTTGGGAAGATCGAACGCGATGCGCGCCGGATTGGCTATGGTGAAGCTCCCCGGCGGCGACTTGAGCGCCTCCTTCAGCGTCAGCTTGATGATGACCTTGCCGCTTTGCTGTGACACGTTGAACGCTTCGACGCTGTTTGGCGGCGTCTGCGCCAGCGCCACAACAGCCCAAAGGGACGCGGTTAAGAAGCCGAGTGCACCGAGAATTTTAGCCATAGAGATCCTCACCTTCCTTTTGCCGCTTCCGACTCGAGTATCGTCAGCGCGATCTTGCGCTCAGTCCAGTCGCCAGATGCATCCTGCACCAGCTCTTTGAGGTTAATCTGATTGTCGCTGATTGCGGTAATGACGCCGAAATCCTGCCCCATGTAGTTGCCTGCCTTTACCCGGTACAGGCTGCTGTCCGCGCGCACCAATGCATAATTGACGCCTTTCTGCGAGAGCGTACCGACCATTTTCAGCGATTCCAGCGGATATGCCTCCAGCGGCTCTTTCGGCCGCCTGGCGTCGGGCGCGTTAGCACCGCCTTTGCTCTTCGCAGCCGCCCCGATCACAAGCTCGATCTTGGCCGGGCCGAAGGGATCGGGTAAATCAAATGCCTGATACGGCACCGGTTCGTAAGGTTTCACCACGGGCAGCGGCGGGATGCGGGGGCTCAGATCCTTGGTGATATTTTTCAGCTCTGCCTTCAAATCCTGATGCTCGTCGCCGCCGCACGCGGCGAGAAGCAACACTGCGGTGATGATCGCCAGGTTTCTCATTTCTTGCCGGGTGCCGGTTTCTTGGCGGCCTTTTTCTGTTTCGCCACCTCTTCGTCATCGAGATAGCGGAACGTCTTGGCGCTAGTGTCCATCGCCAGCACGTTGGCGTCTTTGCCTGTCGGGGCCGGGCTGATGCGGATATCGTTGAGCGTGACGATGCGCGACAGCTGCGCAATGTCACTCGCGAACTGTCCCATGTCGTGGTAGCTACCCGTTACCCGGACGCTGACCGGGAGCTCGGCGTAGAAATCCTTTATCGTCTCCTGCGGCGCCGGCCTGAACAGTTCGAACTGCAGGCCCCGGCCCAGACCCGCCTGGTTGATGTCCACCAGCAACGCGTCCATCTGCGACTTGTTGGGCAACTGCTTTAGCAGCGCGCCGAAAGAGCTGTCGATTTCGCGCAGCTGCTGGCGGTACAAATCGAGGTTGACCGACAGTTGCTTCTTGCCCTTGTATTCGTCCTTGAGCTTTGCCTCCTGCTCGGCACCGGCAGCGAGCTCGTCGACCTGACCCTGCCAATCAGCCACATAGCCGACGGCAACCAGGGCCGCCAGGATCGCAAGCAGGGCGAGCAGCTTGGGCAGGGCCGGCCACATCCCCGGATCCTTGGGGTTGAGATACTTGAACTGATCGAGCAGCTTATTCATCGGCCATCCCTACTTCTTCGCGACTGCCTTGCCCGTCGCGCCCTTGCCGGCGTCGGACTCGGATTGCTGCCGCTTGATGCTGACATTCATGACGAATTCCGACAGGCGTCTTTTGTCGACGTTGGCCGCCCTGATCTCGACCAGTACCGGATTCTCCAGAAAATGCGAAGCCTCGAGGTTGCGCATCAGGGTAGATACCCGGGCATTGGATTGCGCATAACCCGTCAAGTTGACCGCGGAACCGGTCTGCCTGATCGATTTAAGATATACGCCGTCCGGGGTCTGCCGCACCAGCTGTTCGAGCAGATAGACCGTCTGGGCACGATCGCCCTGCAAGGTTTCGATCACCTGCTTGCGCGACAACAGCGCCTGAATCTCCTCCTTCAGTTTCTTGATTTCCTCGATTTCCTTGTCGAGCTTGGTGTTCTCGTCCTTGAGGAAGCGATTGCGTTCCGTCTGGATCGAGATGCGCGTCGCGTAGTATCCGTGCACCAGAAGGACGATCGAGCCGGCGAGGCCGGCGACCATCCCCATCAGAATGTAAAACTGCAGATTGTGTGCCTTGCGCCGCGCTTCGCGCCAAGGCAGCAGGTTGATGCGGATCACGGATCAAACCTCCGCATCGCCAAGCCGCATGCGACCATCAGAGAGGGCGCATCGATGAGCAGTTTCTTCGGCTGGATGCGCGGCGACAACTGCATGCTCGCGAACGGATTGGCGAGCCTGGTATTGACCTGGGAGCGGGAGCCGACGATGTCCTCCAGCCCGGGGATAACGGCCGAGCCGCCGGTGAGCAGAATGTGTTCGATGTTGGTGTACTGGGTGGAAGTGAAGAAAAATTGCATGGCGCGCTGCACTTCGAGCGCCAGATTTTCCAGGAACGGGCGCAGGATTTCGGCTTCGTACGAATCGGGCAGGCCGCCGGTGCGCTTGGCGTTTTCTGCCTCCTCCTGGCTCATGCCATACTGGCGCATAATGTCTTGGGTGAGTTGGCCGCCGCCGAAGGCCTGTTCACGCGTGTACACCGTCTGATCGTTTCGAAGCACGGTAACGTTCATGACGTTGGCTCCGATATCGACCAAAGCGATGTTCTGCTCCCTGCCCTCGTCGGGGAACTGCTTCTTGGTCAGATCGAAGGCGGTCTGCACCGCAAAGGATTCCACGTCCATGACCAGGGACTTCAGACCGGCGGCCTCGGCCACTGCCACGCGGTCCTCCACTTTTTCCTTGCGCGACGCGGCGATCAGCACCTCCACCTCCTCGGCGTTGGATGGCGCGGGGCCGATCACTTGATAGTCTAGATTGACTTCCTCCAGGGCGAAGGGAATGTACTGGTTCGCCTCGGTCTCGACCTGGATACCCAGCTCGTCGTCGCGCAAACCGGCCTGCACCACGATCTTCTTGGTGATCACCGCCGCGGTGGGCAGCGCCATGGCCACGTTCTTGGTGCGCGTGGCCAGTTTCTTCCATCCGCGCGTGACCGTTTCCACCACCGCCTCGAGGTTGGTGATATTACCGTCCACCACCGCGTCCTTGGGCAGGGGTTCAATCACATAGCGCTCCACGCGCAGCGCCCCTTTGCCCGCATCGACAATTTCGACCATCTTGACGGCGGACGAACTGATGTCCATCCCGAAAAGCGGAGGCGCTTTAGGCTTGAATATATCAAGGTCCAAGTAGAATTTCCCTTTGAACTATCCCCGGTTAGGCGCGATACATATAATTTACGTTAAATGCTAGCAACAAGTCTAGAAGATGTAAAGCAAATAATAGGGGCGGGTTTGGCTTGTCGCTCGGGTAGCCTATGCGCCCTGTGGCCACGGATACCTTATAATGCCTGCCTTCTGAGAAGCTTCGCCGGCGCGATGTTGGCGGCGCCCGGACCAAATGGGTTGCTTTGCCCTGCCTGGAACCTCGAACTTAACTTCGCGCCTGGCGCGGTAAAACCGAATCTCGACCATTAGGAGGCCGTTTCAGGATTACCGAAACGGCCTCTGACTTAGGGAACATGAAGGGGATGTATCCTCCCATTTTGCAATGAGCTCTAAAACTTTCATGTGGTTACGTCTTATCACCTTTCCGGTGCTGCTCCTTGCCGGACTGGGCCTCATCGCCGGCGCGCTCCTCGGCCTGATGGTTCTGCTCGCTTATCCCAATCTGCCCTCGCTCGAGGTGCTTACCGATTACCGGCCCAAGATACCGCTGCGGGTGTACAGCGCGGAGGGCATCCTGATCGGTGAGTTCGGCGAGGAGCGCCGCGCCATCGTCGCCATCGGCGAAGTCCCCGAGATCATGAAACAGGCGATCCTGGCGGCCGAAGACGAGCGCTTCTACCAGCATACCGGGGTGGACTACCAGGGCGTCATCAGGGCCGCCTACTCCAACCTGAGCTCGGGCGGAAGGCGTCAGGGCGCTTCCACCATCACCATGCAGGTGGCAAGGAATTTCTTCCTGTCCAAGGAAAAGACGCTTACGCGCAAACTCTACGAGGCGTTGCTTGCGTTCAAGATCGAGGCGAGCCTCTCCAAGGATGAGATCCTGCAAATCTACATCAACCAAATCTACCTGGGACAGCGTGCCTACGGCTTTGCCGCCGCGGCGCAGACTTACTATGGCAAGGCGCTGAAGGATGTCAATGTGGCCGAGGCGGCGATGCTCGCCGGCTTGCCCAAAGCCCCTTCCAGCTTCAACCCGGTGGTCAACCCGAAACGCGCCAAGCAACGGCAGCTATACGTGCTACGGCGCATGCACGAACTGGGCCACCTCACCGACGCCGAGTTCGCCGAAGTGCAGATGGCGCCGCTCGCGGTCAGGCACCAAACGAACGAATACGCCCTGCACGCCGAGTACGTAGCGGAAATGGTCCGGCAGATGCTGTACGAGCGTTTTGCCAACGACGTATACACCAAGGGTTATCGCATTTATACCACCATCACCAAGACCGACCAGGACGCAGCCTACGCAGCGCTGCGCCGCGGTGTGCTGGACTATGACAAACGCCACGGCTACCGCGGCCCCGAGGGCTATATCGAGCTACCTCCGGAGGGCCAGCCGGACGAGATCATCGAGGACGCGCTGGCGGAGGAGTCCGACAGCGACGACCTGCTCGCCGCGGTGGTGCTGGAGGCCAGCGCCACACGGGTACGGGCCTACCTCCGCGGCGGCGAGGTAGCGACCATAGCAGGCGAGGGCCTCAAATTCGCGCAAAAAATGCTCGACGACAAGGCTGTCCCGAATAAAAGGATCAGGCGCGGCGCCCTGATCCGTATCCAGAAGGACGAAAAGCGCAATTGGCGGATCTTGCAGCTGCCGGAGGCGGAAGCCGCGCTGATCGCCATCAGTCCAAGCGACGGCAGGGTGCGGGCGCTGGTGGGCGGATTCGACTTCAACCGCAACAAGTACAACCACGTCACCCAGGCCTGGCGCCAGCCCGGCTCCGCCTTCAAGCCTTTCATCTATTCGGCGGCGCTGGAGAAAGGCTTCACCCCGGCCACCATCGTCAACGACGAACCGGTAGTGGTTGACGCCGCCCAGACCGGCGGACAAACTTGGGAGCCGCGTAATTACGACGGCAAATACGACGGCCCGGTACGCATGCGCGTCGGTCTGGCAAAGTCGAAGAACATGGTCTCGATCCACGTGCTGCAGGCGATCGGCCCGCGGTATGCGCAAGACTACATCACCCGCTTCGGTTTCGACGCGGACAAGCACCCGCCTTACCTCACCATGGCGCTGGGTGCCGGCTCGGTCACGCCCTGGCAGATGGCGCGCGGGTATGCGGTATTAGCCAATAGCGGCTACCGCGTCGAACCTTACGTGGTGCAGCGCATAGTCGACGACCGCGGCAACGTCCTCGCCCAGGCGCAGCCGCCGCGCGCCGGCGACGAAAGCCTGCGCGTGATCGACGCGCGCAACGCCTTTGTCATGAACAGCATGCTGCGTGACGTGGTGCGTTATGGCACGGCGGCGCGCGCAATGTCCCTTGGGCGCAAGGACCTGGCGGGCAAGACCGGCACCACCAACGACCTCGTCGATGCCTGGTTCTCCGGCTATCAGCCGACCCTGGTCGCAATTGCCTGGGTCGGTTTCGACCAGCCGCGCAAGCTGGGCAATAACGAAACCGGCGCGGTAGCCGCACTACCCATCTGGATCAACTACATGAGCAAGGCGCTCAATGGCGTGGACGAGATGTTCCAGCCGGTTCCGCAGGGGGTGGTCAGCGTCAACGTCAACCCCGTCACCGGCCAGGCGGCCAGCGACGGCACGCTAAGCGAGTACTTCTATCGCGAGAACGTCCCGCCGGTGCAAAAAACCGATACGCCCGAAGGCGACACCCGCACTCCAGGGGGAGCCCCACCCCGTTCTTGGCCCCTCATGGCGCCCTAACAGTTCATTTCAAAATGAGGGGACATCCCCTCCGGGGACTTCCTCCGGGCGCGTCCTCTCATACTCGCCTATATCAGCCGCCGCAAAATTCATTTTGCATCGGATTCAAAGGCGGAGGCCGTTTCGGCAATTCCAAAACAGCCGCTAAATAGTCGCCAAGTCCGGTGCCTGTTACGATCGGTGGTCCGTTACTCCTTGTCCGTTGCCAGATTCACCATCTCCCCCGACTGCTGGCTGACAAAGGCCGACAGCGCCGCGTACAACTCGCTGCCGTCGCGGGTATTGACCCAACGCCGACCGTCGCCGCGGAAGTGGTAGCCGCCTGATTTCGCCGCTACCCAGATTTCCCGCGCAGCGGCCTGGCTGTTGACTATGATCTTGCTGCCGTCGCCGAACTCGATCTCGAGCACGCCCGTGCCCTTGAACTCGCAGTCGGCATCAATGCCGCTCACCTCGATGCGCCGATCGAGTTCTTGCAGCGTCTGCTCCGCCACCCGGATGAATTCGCTCTCGTCCATCAGTCTCGTGTCACGGATCCATTAACATTCAGCGCATGAGGCTCATGCGCTGAATGTTAATGGATCCTGGCTCTCGTGCTAAAATTCATCGATGCGCGTCGTCGTCACCGCCATCCTGCTTTGTGCGCTGCTTCAGGCCTGCGGCTCCAAGGGCGCACTCGTTCTGCCGTCGGAAAACAGCGGCGCGCAGAAATCCAATAGTAACAAACAAGACTAAGCGCCATGTTCGAAGTTCGCAACGGCGCGCTGCACGCTGAGTCGGTTCCGCTGGAAGCCATTGCACGCGAGTTCGGCACGCCCTGCTACGTCTATTCCCGCGCCGCCCTCGCCGCGGCACTGACCCGGTTCCAGTCCGCCTGCGCCGAACACGACGCGCTGGTGTGCTATGCGATGAAGGCGAATTCCAATCTTGCCATCCTCAACCTGTTCGCCGGCATGGGCGCCGGCTTCGACATCGTTTCGGGCGGCGAGCTCGCGCGCGTCATTGCCGCCGGCGGCGATCCGGGCAAGGTGATTTTCTCCGGGGTGGGCAAGAGCGCGGCCGAGATGCGCTACGCGTTGGCGAGCGACATCCTGTGCTTCAACGTGGAGTCGCCGGCCGAGCTTGCGCGCCTCGCCGCCGTCGCGGCCGCAACCGGACGGCGCGCGCCGGTCTCGTTCCGCGTCAATCCGGACGTCGACGCCCGCACCCACCCCTATATCTCGACCGGCCTGAAAGAAAACAAATTCGGCGTCGAATTCGATGCCGCGCTCGAACTGTACCGCGCCGCGACCCGCCTGCCCCAGATCGAAGTGATCGGCATCGACTGCCACATCGGCTCCAACCTGATCGAGTATGCGCCGCTGATCGAGGCGCTGGACAAAATGCTCGGGCTGGTCGACCGGCTGGCGGCCGAAGGCATCCACCTGCGCCATCTCGACCTGGGCGGCGGCCTGGGCATTCGTTACCGGGATGAATCGCCGCCGGACGTCGGCGCCTACCTGCGCGAGGTGTTCAAGCGGGTGGGCGGGCGCAAGCTGAAACTCCTGTTCGAGCCGGGGCGCAGCCTGGTCGGCAACGCCGGCCTGCTGCTCACCCGCATCGAATACCTCAAGCCCGGCGCGGCGCGCAGTTTCGCCGTGGTCGATGCCGCCATGAACGACCTGATCCGCCCGGCCCTGTACGAGGCCTGGCACGACATCGTCGCAGTAAGGAATAGCGGCGCGCCAGTCGCTGTTTACGACGTCGTCGGGCCGGTATGCGAAAGCGCGGACTTCCTCGGCAAGGAGCGCAGGCTCGCGGTGCGTGAAGGCGACCTGCTCGCGGTGATGTCGGCCGGCGCCTACGCGATGTGCATGAGTTCCAACTACAACAGCCGGCCGCGGGCGGCCGAAGTCATGGTGGACGGGGAAAAAACGCATTTGATCCGGGAGCGCGAGCGCCCCGAGGCGCTTTTTGCGTTGGAACACCTTTTACGTTAGATTGCGTTGTCCGTATCGCGTCCCGAACCAGCTGTGCGCAATTGGACCGGGATGCACCTTGTCCACCCGAACCCAGCGCGGCTTAGACCCATCCAACACAATTCGAGACGACGTTGACCAAGTCAAACAAGCTGATACTTGCCGCGATCGTCTGCGCCGTGGTCCTCGCCGGAGCGCTGTTTGCCTATCGCGGGACCGAGATTCGCGCGCAACACGCGCTACCCGCCAGGGCCGCTCCCGACATCCCCGTCTCGGTTGCAATGGTGGCGCAACAGACCGTCGCGGTGCGCATCCAGGCGATCGGCAATGTCGAGGCCTACGCCACCGTCGCGCTGAAGGCGCGCGTGGACGGACAGATCGTCGAAGTCAACTTCAAGGAAGGCCAGGAGGTACGAAAAGGCGCGGCGCTGTTCAAAATCGATGCGCGCCCGTTCGAGGCGACACTGCGCCAGGCCGAAGCCAATCTGATGCGCGATACCGCGCAGAAGGAGCAAACGCGGTCGCAGGAGCGGCGCTATCAGGAATTGCTGCAGAAGAACTTCGCCTCCAAGGAGGCCTATGCACAGATTCGCACCAACGCCGATACCGCCGCAGCCGTTGCGCTCGCCAGCAAGGCCGCTGTCGAGAACGCAAGGCTGCAGCTCGAATACTGCACCATACGCTCTCCCATCGACGGCTTCGTCGGCAAGGTGATGCTGCAGATCGGCAACATGGTCAAGGCCAACGACACCAACCCGCTGGTGATCATCAACCAGGTGCGGCCTATCTATGTAAATTTCGCCATCCCCGAGCAGCGTCTTTCCGCGGTCCGCAACCACATGGCGAAGGCACAACTGCCGGTTGAAGCGCTGCCTCCCAACTCCGACGAGGCGGCAGCAACGGGAACGCTGAGTTTCGTCGACAACGCCGTCGACACCACCACCGGCACCATCAAACTGAAGGCTCAGTTCCCGAACAAGGACAAAGCCCTGTGGCCGGGCCAGTTCGTCGGCATCAGCCTCAAGCTCTACGACCAGAAGGAAGCGCTGACCGTCCCGTCGCAGTCGGTGCAGACCGGGCCCGGCGGCCAGTATGTCTATGTCGTAAAGCAGGATATGAGTACCGAGGTGCGCAAGGTCGAGCTGGACCGGGTCGATGGCGACAACGCCATCATCGCCAAGGGCCTGAATAAGGGCGAAACGGTCGTGGTCAAAGGCCAGCTGCGCCTGGCGCCAGGGGCGAAGGTCATGATCGCCAAGCCGCCGGCCGAGAAGTCGTGAACATCGCCGAACTGTTTGTCCGGCGCCCGGTCATGACCGTCCTGGTCATGGCCGCGATCGTGATCTTCGGACTGGCGGGCTTCCGCCTGCTGCCGGTGAGCCAGCTGCCCAACATCGATTTCCCGACGATACAGGTCTCGGCACAACTGCCCGGCGCCAGCCCCGAGACGATGGCCTCGGCCGTGGCCACGCCGCTGGAGAAGCAATTCTCGACCATCGCCGGCATCGACACCATGACCTCGGTCAGCGGCCAGGGAACCACATCCATCACCATCCAATTCGCGCTCGACCGCGACATCGACGCCGCCGCGCAGGACGTCAACTCGGCCATCGCCTCGGCTGCGCGGCAGCTGCCGGCGACCATGCCGGCGCCGCCGTCGTTCCGCAAGGTCAATCCGGCCGACTTCCCGGTCTATTACCTCGCGCTCACCTCGGATGTGCTGCCGCTGTCGACGGTCAACGAATACGCCGAGACCTTTCTCGCCCAGCGCATTTCCACCATCAGCGGCGTGGCCCAGGTGCAGGTGTTCGGGCAGCAGAAATATGCCGTGCGCGTGCAGGTCGATCCGAGCCAGCTCGCGGCGCGCGGCGTCGGCATCAACGAGGTCGAGCAGGCCATTGCCCAAGCCAACGTCAATCTGCCGACCGGAACGCTCTACGGCAAGGACCGCATGTTCGCGGTGCAGGCCACCGGGCAGTTGTTCGACGCGGCCGCGTTCCGCCCGATCATCGTGGCCTATCGCAACGGCTCCCCGGTGCGCCTGAACGAACTCGGTCGGGTGATCGATTCGGTGCAGAGCAACAAGGTCGCCGCCTGGTTCAAAGGCAAGCGCGGCATCGTGCTCGCGATCCAGCGCCAGCCCGGCACCAACACCATCGAGGTGGTGAATTCGATCAAGAAGCTGCTGCCGACCTTCCGCGCCGAGGTCCCTGCCGGGATCGACATCAACGTCCTCTATGACCGCTCGGTCACCATCCGCGCCTCCGTCGAAGAGGTCGAATTCACGCTGCTGCTGTCGCTGGCGCTGGTGGTCATGGTGATTTTCATTTTCCTGCGCAACATCCCGGCGACCATCATCCCCAGCGTTGCGCTGCCCCTGTCGATCATCGGCACTTTCGCCGCGATGTACCTGTTCGGCCACAGCCTGGACAACATTTCCCTGATGGCGCTCACGCTCTCGGTCGGCTTCGTCGTCGACGATGCCATCGTGATGCTGGAGAACATCACCCGCCACGTCGAGATGGGCAAGAGCCGCTGGCAGGCGACGCTCGACGGCTCCAAGGAAATCGGTTTTACCATCGTATCGATGACCATTTCCCTGATCGCGGTATTCATACCGGTGCTGTTCATGGGCGGCATACTCGGCCGGTTGCTGCATGAGTTTGCGATAGTGATCATGGTCGCCGTGCTGATCTCCGGCTTTGTCTCGCTCACGCTGACACCGATGATGTGCAGCCGCATCCTGAAGCCGCATTCGGCGGAAAAGCACGGGCGCGTGTTCATGCTGTTCGAGCGCGGGTTCGAATCGGTCAAGGACGCTTATGCCTACACCCTGCGCTGGACGCTTGCGCACCAGCGCTTCACCATGGCCGTGTTCCTCGGCATCATCGTTGTCACCGGATTCCTGTTTACCAAGATGCCCAAGGGCTTCCTGCCGAGCGAGGACTCGGGGCAGCTGTTCTGCTTCACCGAGGCCCCCCAGGATATCTCGTTCGACGCGATGGCGAACCTGCAGACCCAGGTGGCCGAGATCATCCGCCAGGATCCCAACGTCGAGGCGGTAATGTCCTTCATCGGCGCGAGCGGCTTCAATCCCGCGCTCAATGTCGGCCGCATCACCATCACCCTCAAGCCGCGCAACGAGCGCAAGTCAGCCGACGAGGTGATCCGCGGGCTGCGCCCGAAAGTCAACACCGTGCTCGGCATCAAGGCGTTCATGCAGAACGTGCCGGCGATCCGCATCGGCGGGCAACTGACCAAGAGCCCGTACCAGTACGTGCTGCAGGGCGCAAACACCGAGGAGCTGTACCACTGGGTGCCGATCATCGAGGCGAAACTGAAAACCCTGCCCACGCTGATCGACGTAGGCAGCGATCTGCAGATCACGCGCCCGCAGGTGACCGTGGAAATCGACCGCGAGAAAGCCTCCGCGCTCGGGGTCAGCGTGCAGCAGATCGAGATGGCGCTGAACAACGCCTACGGAGAGCGCCAGGTTTCGACCATTTACACCGCCACCAACCAGTATTGGGTGATCCTGGAACTCGAGCCGCGCTTCCAGACCGACCCATCGGTGCTGCCGCTGCTCTACGTGCGCGCCGCCACCGGGGCGCTGGTGCCGCTGAACGCCCTGGCCAAGCTCACCTACGGCGTCGGGCCGCTCTCGGTCAGCCACCTCGGCCAGCTGCCCTCGGTCACCTTCTCCTTCGATCTGCGCCCGGGGATCGCGCTGTCGCAGGCGATCGCGGAAATCAATCAGGCCACGCGGGAACTGCAGGTGCCGCCCACGCTCAACACCACCTTCCAGGGCACGGCGCAGGCATTCCAGGCCTCGCTCCAGGGCATGGGGCTGCTGCTGCTGCTCGCCGTCGTGGTGATCTACCTGGTGCTCGGAATCCTGTACGAGAGCTTTGTCCATCCGCTCACGATCCTGTCGGGCCTGCCGACCGCCGCTCTGGGCGCGCTGCTGACGCTGCTGGTATTCGGCGTCGAGCTCAACATGTACGCCTTCGTCGGCATGATCATGCTGATCGGCATCGTCAAGAAAAACGCGATCATTATGATCGACTTCGCCATCGAGGCGCAGAGAAAGGAAGGCAAGGCCCCGGCCGACGCAATGTACGAGGCCTGCATCGTGCGTTTCCGGCCGATCATGATGACCACCATGGCGGCGCTGATGGGCAGCCTGCCGATCGCCCTGGCGATCGGCGCCGGCGGCGATGCGAGGAAACCCCTGGGCCTCGCGGTGGTCGGCGGCCTGGCCGTGTCGCAGGTATTGACGCTCTATATCACGCCGGTGATCTACCTTTATTTCGAGCGCCTGCAGGAGTGGCTGAAACGGCGGCGCGGGGCACCTGCCGAGGCGGTGCTCGACGCGGCCGACTGATTGCCGGCGCTACGGGTTTAACTGGCGGTAGACGACGGTGGCGACGGCCAGGAGCTGCGCGCGGTCCATCTCCGCGGATAGCGCGTAACCGAGCTTGCCATCAATCCAGTAAAACACCGCAATCTTGTCTTCCTGGCTGAAGCGAAAGGCGGTATCGCGCGGCTCGGCATCCCGGCGGGACACGTACAAGGTGAGGCGCTGACCCTTCGGATTTTGATACATGAACTGCGCAACCGGTCCCTTGCCTCCGGGCAACAGCCGCCCGCCCACCAATTCGAACCCTTGCTGCCCCAGTATCGGCACCGTCAGGTCCTGCCCCAGGCGCTTGGACAGCCATTTCACCAGGTGATCTTGCTGATCAGCACCGACTTCCACCGGATGCCGGACTTCCGGCGCATACACCGCGTAGGCGACTGCGGCCCGACGCGGCAGGGTCACTATGTCGACTGACCGATTGCTTTGATAGGAATGTACCGACCAGCCCAGTCCGAAGCTAAGCCCCATTGCCCCGGCAGCGATCGCGTAATACGGCCAACGCCGCCGCGGCGCCTGCGCCGCCAGCAAGCGCTGCGGCACCGGCTCGTTCAGCACCGGGTTGTAGAGCGCGCGCAGCGCTTCGCTTTGCTCGCGCCAGAGACGCACACTCTCGGTCGCCGCGGAGTCGTGCGCCAGATGCGCTTCCACCTGAACACGGCGCGCGTCATCCAGTTGCCCGTCGGCGTAAGCGTGCAGATCGGTTTCGGTCAGATTGCTCATTTCACTACTTTAAGATTTGTTACGGCAGCGCTGCCCGACATCACGGCGCGAAGGCGCTCGCGCCCGCGCGACAGGCGTGACATTACGGTGCCGGCCGGAATGCCCAATGCCTTGCTCACCTCGGCATAGCTCAGCTGCTCCAGGCCCACCAACAAAAGGACCTCGCGCTGCTCCAGCGGCAGTTGTCTCAGCGCCGCGTCCAGGTCGCGCAATTCCAGCGGATCGGACTGCGGCGCGCCTTGTAGGCAGTCTTCGAGCGCGCCGTCCAGAGACAGTTCGCGCCGCGCCTTCAGTTGATTGATGAACACGTTGTGCATGATGGTAAACAGCCAGGCGCGCAAATCGCTCCCGTGCCGCCATAGATAGAATTTGGCCAGCGCCCGTTCGAGCGTGTCCTGCACCAGGTCATCGGCCCGGTGGCCGTCCCCCGCCAGGGCGCGCGCATAGCGGCGCAAGCGGGGGATGTGCGCGACGATCTCTGCACTCTCCATCACAGCATCATAGCAATGCCGGAGTTATTGCGCGATCACGTGCCAGACCTTGTTGACGCCGTCACCGGTCCTGTCGCCGGGTTTCTGGTCCTTGATCCAGAGGTAGACCGGCTTGCCCCTGTGAGCCCATTGTTTGGAACCGTCGTCGCGGATGACGATGGACCAGTCGCCCGATGCGCGGTCCGCGTCGGTTGCCCTGAGCGGCGGCCAGTTCACCGCGCACGGCCCGTTGCAGGTGCTTTTGCCGCTGCCAGCCGCATCCTTGTCGAACGTGTACAGTGTCATGCCCGCGGAATTGACCAGCATTCCGCCTTCGAACTTCGCCTGCATCGGCGCGCCGCCCATGCTCGCGCACGCGCCCAGTAGCGCGACAAGTAGTACTGATGCCCATGCCTTCTTCATGCTGCCTCCTGTGGAATTTGGGTGGAATTAAGGATGCTACTGAGTGATGAACAGTCTGACAGAGGCATCTATTCCAGCGCTGCGAAAATTCGGCCAGAGCATGTATTCTTTTGCCTCGCCGTGAAGCGGCTGGATCGAAGTTGTTTCGTCGCTGCGAACTCTATACACTCGCGCTGAAACAGAGCTCCCGCCCGCGCCAAAAAGGTGGAAGCAGCGCAGCATTCTTGCCTAGAGTCCCATGTCGTCAGATACGATCTACGATTACATCATCGTTGGTGCGGGTTCTGCGGGCTGCGTCCTCGCCAACCGCCTGACGGCGAGCGGGCGCCACAGCGTACTGCTGCTCGAGGCCGGGCCGCGCGATCGCGACCCGTGGATCCACGTGCCGCTCGGCTACGGCAAGCTGTTCACAAAATCCTCGGTCAACTGGCGCTACAACTCGGAGCCCGAACCGGAACTCAACGGGCGGCAGGTGTATTCGCCACGGGGAAAGGTGCTTGGCGGATCGTCCTCTATCAACGGACTGGTCTATATCCGCGGCCAGCGCGAGGACTTCGATGACTGGGGCATCCCCGGCTGGGGATTCGATGACTTGCTGCCGTACTTCAAGCGCAGCGAGGACCAAAGCCGTGGCGCAAACGAGTGGCACGGCGTGGGCGGACCGCAGGCGGTGAGCGATCTGCCCGACCGGCATGAACTGTGCGATGCGTTCATCGCCGCCGCCGGCGAAGTCGGCATTGCGCGCAACGACGATTTTAACGGCGCGGCGCAGGAAGGCGCAGGATACTATCAGGCGACGACGAGGAATGGCCGGCGCTCGAGCGCGGCAACCGGCTTCCTGCGCCCCGCCGAGCGCCGCTCCAACCTGACGGTCATTACCGGTGCGTTTGCGACGCGGGTGCTGTTCGAGGGAACGCGCGGCGTTGGCGTGGAGTACCGCCGCGGCGGCGCGCTGAGGCAGACGCGCGCGGCGCGCGAAGTGCTGCTCGCCGCGGGCGCGTTCAATTCGCCGCAGTTGTTACAGCTGTCTGGGGTGGCTGCGCGCGAATTGCTCGAAGCGCACGGCCTGCCGGTCGTCGCCGAGCTGCCCGCGGTCGGCGACGACCTGCAGGATCACTTCTACGTGCGCACCATCTGGCGCTGTACCCGGCCGATCACCTTCAACGACGACATGGCGAGCTGGCGGCGCACGCTTGGAATCGGATTGAGATATCTGCTTGCGCGCCGCGGCCCGCTGACGGTAAGCGCAGGATACGCCGGCGCATTCGCGCGCACTCGGCCCGACATCGTGCGGTCGGATGTGCAGTTCTATTTCATCAATTTCAGCGCGTCCAAGGCGGGCGAGCGCTTGCACCCGTTCTCCGCGTTCACCTGCTCGATGTGTCCGCTGCAGCCGCAGGCGCGGGGTTCGGTGCGCATCCGCTCGGCCGATCCGCTCGAGGCACCTGCGATCCGCTACAATTTCCTTTCGACAGAAGACGATCGTAACACCGCCGTTGCCGGATTGAGACTATTGCGCCGGCTGGTGCGCTCCCCCGCGATGCGGTCTTACGTCGCGGCAGAGGAATTGCCGGGCGAGCGCGTGCAAAGCGACGCCGACTGGCTCGGCTATTGCCGCGAGGCGGGGGGCAGCGTCTATCACCCGGTCGCGACCTGCCGCATGGGCACGGACGCGCGCGCGGTGACCGACCCGCGCCTGCGGGTGCGCGGGATATCCGGCGTGCGCGTCGTGGACGCGTCCATCATGCCGGCAGTGGTGTCCGGCAACATCAACGCCGCGGTGATCGCGGTGGCCGAAAAAGGCGCCGACCTGGTGCTGGAGGATGCCTAGCTTTGGCTCATTTCGTGGTGCCGTCAACGCACCGCCTGAGTGGGGAATTCGCGGGAAAGCTGTCTGGGAAAGGGCTGTGAGTTTCGCGGACCCTCGTGCTCGGCGCCTCTTTCGATCAATACCAAGGCATGCAACTCCATCTTTTCCGCGCGGATAAAGTTGACACGCTAGTGCGGGTTTGACACACTGACGAGAAAATCCAGCCCCTGCATCGCATCCATCACCTGAGGAGAATTCCATGAACATACGGCGTTTCTGCGTAAGCTTTGGGTTTGCGCTGGCCTTGTCCGGCCTTGCCGTCACGGCATATGCGCAACAGAAGGAAATCAAAATCGGGGTGATCTACGACTACACCGGGCCGTTTGCCGCGGGCGGGTCGCTGCCCGGCGCGATGGGCACCAAGGCCGCGATCGAGATGATCAACGAGCGCGGCGGCATCGAGGGCTACAAGATCAACGCGATCTACGCCGACGCGCAATCCAAGGCCGATGTGGCGATCAATGAAATGACGCGGCTGATCGAACAGGAAAAGGTGGACCTGATCCTGGGCGTATTTTCCAGCGCCCACTGCGTACCGATGGCGCAGCAGGCCGACGCCAAGAAGAAGTTCATGTGGGCGACCATCTGCGTCGCGTCGGCCGTGGTCAAGGGAAAGAATTTGACCCATTTCTTCCGCGTCCAGGTGCACTCCGATCAATACGGCGAAACCTCGTGCAGATTTCTCAATCAGAATGCCAAAGCCAAATTGGGCAAGGAACCGAAGGATCTGAAGGTTGCGATCATTTACGAGGATGGACCCTACGGCGCCGGCATCGGCGGCAGCAATGAGACCAACTGCAAGGCGCTCGGCATGCAGGTTGTGCTGAAGGAAGGCTACTCGGCCACCGCGCCCGACCTGTCAACCCTGGTCACCAAACTGCGCCGCGCGAACGCCGATGTGATCCTGCATACCGGCTATAACCCGGACATCACCTTGTTCTGGCGCCAGGCGCGCGAGCAGGGCCTGAAGTGGTCGGCGCTGATCGGCCATGGCGCTGGCTACGCGCAGTACGACAAGCTGCACGCCGCCTTCGGCAAGGACGCCGACCTTATCTATAACGTGGACCCGGTCGCCGCGCAATTGCTCGATCCCAAGACCCTGAAACCCGGACTGGGCGACGTGACCAAGGAGATGATCAAGCGTTACACCGCCCAGGTGAAAGACCGCAAGGTGGAAGAAGTTCCGCCGCACACGTCCATGGGCTTCAACCACACCTACGTGTTCCTCACCGATGTGCTGCCGCGCGCAATCAAGAAATACGGCGGCATCAGTACCGACGCGCTGCGCAAAGCGGCTCTGGACACCGACATTCCGGTGGGCGGCACGATCCAGGGCTATGGCGTGAAATTCTTCCCGCCGGGACACCAGATGTCCGGCCAAAACGAGCGCTCCGAGATGGTGGTGATGCAGTACATCAACAACGAAACCAAGATCGTGTACCCGGCGGCGATCAAGACGGCGGACCCGGTGTTGCCGCTGCCCAAGAGCCACACCTACGCGCCCAAATAGCGCACAATGACTGAAGCTGCGTGACCTACCTTCCCGCATTCTGGTTGCCATTGTCGGTAGACCGGGTGCGGGCTGCGCTTGGCGGCTGGTGGTGCGTTTAGTTTCGCCAACCCTGCTTGCGTGCGCGCGCGCGCCCGCCCTATTTCAACTATGCTGAGCGTCAAGGGAATCACCAAGGTTTTCGGCGGCTTCAAGGCGGTGGATCGTGTTTCTTTCGACGTCGCCGAGGGCGAAATCCTCGGGCTGATCGGACCGAACGGGTCGGGGAAAAGCACGACATTCAACCTGATCGCGGGCGCGCTCGCGCCCAGCGGCGGATCAATAGAATTTCTGGGCCGCGAAATTGCCGGGTCGCCGGCCAGCCACGTGGCGCGCTTCGGTATCGGCCGCACCTACCAGATTCCGCGTCCGTTCAAGAAACTGTCGCTGCTGGAAAATGTCGCGCTGGCGGCGTATTACGGGCAAACCGAGCGGCCGTCGCGCGAAAAAGCATACTCGCAGGCGCAGGAAGCTCTCGGGCTGGTGAACCTGCCAAGCAGCGAACATGCGCGCGTCGACGGACTGGGTGCGGCCGGTCTGAAAAAGCTCGAACTCGCGCGCGCGCTGGCGACGCAGCCCAGACTGCTGCTCGCCGACGAGAGCCTGGGCGGGCTGGACGAAGCGGAAATGGACGCGGCGGCTGACATGCTCGCGATGATCCGCGACAGGCGCGGCGTCACCATCATCTGGGTCGAGCACATCATGGGCGTGCTGATGCGTGTGGTCGACCGCTGCGTCGTGCTCGACCATGGCGAGGTGATTGCGGCGGGCAAACCTCAAACCGTGGCACACGACCCGCGCGTGATCGAAGTGTATCTGGGCACGGACGCAGACGAGGTGCAGAAGAACATCGCCATGCGGCAGGAGGGGGCGGCAACGTGAACAGCCCGGTCGCAGCGTCCGGCGGCAGCGCCATGCTTCAGCTCGAAAGCGTTTCGGCGGGCTATGACGGCTTCCAGGCCCTGTTCAACGTCAGTCTGGAAGTCAGATCGGGCGAATCGGTCGCGGTGATCGGGCCCAATGGCGCCGGCAAGACAACGCTGCTGCGCACGATTTCGAAGCTGATAGGCGTGACCTCGGGCGATATCCTGATGGAGGGCGGCTCGCTCAGGAACGTGCCGGCGCACGAGGTGATTGCCCGCGGCATTGCGCAGGTGCCTGAGGGAAGGCGGCTGTTCGCGCGGCTGACCGTGGAGGAAAACCTCAAGATGGGGGCATTCCTGCCCGCGGCGCGTCCGCGCCACGATGAACGTTTGAAGTTCGTATATTCGCTGTTCCCGCGCCTGCAGGAGCGCCACCTGCAGATTGCAGGCACCCTGTCGGGGGGCGAGCAGCAGATGTGCGCCATCGGCCGCGCGCTGATGTCGGGGCCCAAGCTGTTGTTGCTCGACGAGCCCTCGGCAGGCCTTGCGCCGGTGATCGTGCAATCGATTTTCGACCTGGTAAAGCGCATCTGCGCCGAGGGCTACACGGTGTTGATCGTGGAGCAGAACATCCGCCAGGTGCTGAAGGTGGTGGACCGCGCCTATCTGCTTGAAACCGGGCGCATCAAATCGAGCGGCCCGTCGGCCGAACTGCTGGCCTCGGACGAAATCCGCAGGGCCTATCTGGGGATCTGATGCAGATATTCGACGTCTTCCTGCTTGAAGCCGTGCTCAACGGGCTGCTGCTGGGCGGCTTGCTGGCGCTGCTGTCCCTCGGACTCAACCTGGTGTTCGGCGTGATCGACGTGATCTGGATCTGCTATGCCGAGTTGATCATGGTCGGCATGTACGCGATCTACTATCTCTACGTGGTCTTCGGCTGGCCGCTGCTGCTCGCAATGGCGGCGGGCGTGTTGCTGGTGGCGGTTGCGGGCGTGGCCCTGCACCAGTTCGTCATTCGCCCGGTGCTTGCCGCCGAGCCGATCAATCAGTTGCTGGTCACCGGCGGCGTGCTGTTTTTCCTGCAGGCGGCGGCCACGCTCGCGTTTGGCATCGAATTCAAGAATATCGGCGTGACTTTTCCGCCCATCGTGGTCAGCGAGATCTCGTTTTCGATGCCGCGGCTGATCGCCTTCGGCGTCGCACTCGCCGGCATGCTCGCTGTGTACCTGTTCCTGACGCGCACCTACATGGGCACCGCGATCCGCGCGATCAGCCAGGATCGCGCGATCATGCCGCTGATGGGCGTGAATCCGGACCGCATCTTCATTATCACGTCCGCTCTGGGCGGCGCTCTGGCCGGACTGGCATCGTGCCTGCTCGTGCTGCAGTACGACATCCACCCGGCAATCGGCCTTTCGTTTGGGCCGATCACCTTCCTTATCTGCGTGCTCGGCGGGCTGGGAAACATGGTGGGCGGCTTTGTCGCCGCGTTCATCTTCGCGCAGTTTATTTCGGTAGGCGGCTTTTTCCTCGCGGTCGAATGGGGCTACGTCATCGCCTTCCTGTTCTTCATCGCGGTGATGTTCTGGCGACCGCAGGGCATTTGGGGGGGGCAAGTAAAGTGACGCGCGCGCTGCCCTGGATCGGTCTCGCCGCGCTCGCCGTGGCACCTCTTACGGGCCTGGGCAACTACCCCTTGCATATGCTGATCCAGGTTCTGCTGTGGGGCTTTGTCTACACCGGGTGGTCTATCATGGGCAGGCTGGGCATGGTGAGTTTCGGCCATGGGGCCTTCCTCGGTATCGGCGCCTACGTCGTCGTCATGTGCTGGAACGAGTTCGGACTGACGCCATGGCTCGGGCTTCCGATCGCGCTCGCGCTCACCGCGGTCATCGCCTTCCTGATCGGATATCCATGCTTCCGCTTCAAGATCGTCGGCCACTACTTTGCGCTGGTCACGCTGGCGCTGTCGGAGGTGACGCGGCTGTTGATTGTCGCGCTGCGCGACCATACCGGCGGCTCGCTCGGTGTGACGCCCAAGACGGTGTTGACGGACACCACCTATTCGCTGGTCGCGTTGCAGTTTTCCAACAAGCTCATCTGGTTCTACATAGTGCTCGTCGTCTGGCTTGCCGGCCTGTGGGTGTGGAAGAAAGTCGATCGCAGCATGGGCCGGCTCGCGCTCGAGGCGATCAGCCAGGAAGAGGACGCGGCCGCCTCGATCGGCATCAATGTCACCCGGCTGAAGCTGGGGGTCACGTTGATCTCCGCGCTGATGACCTGCGTCGGCGGCGCGCTCTACGCGCAGTACCAGGCTTACGTCAATCCGGACACCGTTTCCGGTATCGGCATCAGCCTGCAGATGGTATTCGGCGTAATCGCCGGCGGCATGTATGTGCGCCTCGGTCCGACGGTGGGCGCAGCGTTCACGCTGTTGCTCGCCGAAGGACTGCGCCTGATGTTCGGCAACAGCATGCACGCGCTCGACAGCACCATCTATGGACTGATGCTGGTGCTGTTCATCATCTACATGCCCAAGGGCATCCTCGGCGGCGCGCTTGAGGCGATGCAACGCAAGAAATCCATGCCCGCCCGTGCGCAGAGCGCCTGAGCTTCGGAGCGAACCGGGCAATTCGCAAGAACCGGGGGATAGGCTGCAAAGGAAAAGCAGCGCCCCCTCCCTCGCGCACTGCCAACCCTTATCGGATTTAACGCAGCCCGGCGACGTAATCCGCGACAGCCTCGATTTCGCGGTCGGAGAGCCTGCCCGCGACACCGCGCATGCTTGCGCTGGGATCGTTGGCGCGCGCGCCGGAACGGAAAGCTTTCAGCTGCACCTCGATATACTCGGCGTGCTGACCGGAAAGGCGCGGATACTGCGCCGGCATGCCAGCCCCGTTCGGCCCGTGGCAAGATGCGCAGGCCGCGATTCCCTCACTGGCGATGCCACCGCGGTAAATCCGCTGTCCCAGCGCGACCAGATCCTTGCTTTTCGCGGCGCCAGGTTTGGCCGCCTGGCCGGCGAAATAAACAGCGAGATTGCGCATGTCCTCGGGCGACAGGCTGGCCACCATACCTGCCATCACCGGATTGTCGCGTTCCGCTTTCTTGCCTGCCGCGGCCTTGTAGTTCGCGAGTTGCTTGTACAGGTATTCGGGAATCTGGCCAGCCAGCTTGGGGTTGACCCCGATCTGGCTATTGCCGTCGGCCGCGTGACACGCCGCGCACACCTGATTGACGATGCCTTGCGCCTTGGCGGCATCCCCCTTGAACGCCGGCTCGGCAGCGACCGCCGCAATCGCTGACAGCATAGCGGCGAGCGCCAGGATACGTTTCATGCTTTGGCTCCTAGAAGCAGGGTATATTTGAAAAACTGATATTCTATCCGAGTTTCCGGAATTTGGACCTTCCCTGCCATGTCGTTGTTTCGCGGCGCCACGTTTTACATCACTGCGCATCATCTCGCCGATCTGCCGCCGCCGCTGGGACCGGAGATCGCCTTTGCCGGCCGCTCCAACGCGGGCAAATCCAGCGCAATCAACACCCTGGTGGACCACAATCGCCTGGCTTTCGTCAGCAAGACACCCGGGCGCACGCAACAAATCAATTTCTTCAGTCTGCCCGGCGGCGCTTTCCTGGTCGACCTGCCCGGCTACGGCTACGCCAAGGTGCAGCGCGAACTGCGCGCGCATTGGGAACAACTACTCTCGACCTATCTGCAGACGCGCGGCTCGCTGTTCGGCATGGTTCTGATCATGGATGCGCGCCACCCGCTCACGCCGCTGGACGGCCAGATGCTGAACTGGTTCGCGTCCACGGGCAAGCCGGTGCACGTGCTATTGTCCAAGTCGGACAAGCTTTCGCGCCAGGAGGCGCAAAAGACATTGCGAGCAGTGCAGGCCAGATTGGGCGAATATGCGGACAATTACACCGCGCAGCTTTTTTCCAGTTTGAAAAAGCACGGCATGGATGAAGCCGAGGAGATAATCGGGCGTTGGTTGGGCATTAAGTCGGAGCGGGCAAAAAAAGCCCCCGGCCAAAGGGGATTAAAACCGGGGGCGAGAACGCCTTAAACAGGGTTAAGGCACCCGCTCAGGGAGGAGAAGCGGGAGATGGCCGTTGCCATCTGTCTATAAGATAGGGAATTTGGCAAAAAGTTTCCCGGAATAATATTAGGCATCAATTTTTATCCAACACATTGATAAAGAAAGAAGGTTAGACGCGATCATGAATATCTATGGCAGCTTCCCCACGGTGCGTATGCGCCGCATGCGACGTGACGACTTCACCCGCAGGATGATGCGAGAGCATGTGCTCACTACCAATGACTTCATTTACCCCGTGTTCGTGATGGAGGGTTCCAGGAAGACCCAGCCGGTGGCGTCCATGCCGGGGGTAGAGCGCATGACTTTGGACAAACTGTTGCCGGTGGCCGAACGCTGCCTGAAACTGAAGGTCCCGGTGCTGGCGCTGTTCCCGGTGATCGACGCCAAGCTAAAGACGCTGGACGGCAAGGAGGCGACCAACCCCAAGGGCCTGGTCCCGCGCGTGGTCGCCCGGCTCAAGAAGGAATTTCCCGAACTCGGCGTAATGTGCGACGTGGCGCTGGATCCCTATACCAGCCATGGCCAGGACGGCGTAATCGACGCGAACGGCTACATCCTCAACGACACCACGCTTGCCATTCTGGAAAAGCAGGCGCTCACCCAGGCCGCGGCCGGGGTGGACATCGTCGCCCCCTCGGACATGATGGACGGACGCATCGGCCGCATACGCTCGGCCCTGGACAAAAGGCAATTCATCAACACCCGCATCATGGCTTATTCGGCCAAGTATGCGTCCGGTTTTTACGGTCCGTTTCGCGACGCCGTCGGTTCCGCCGCGAACTTAGGCAAAGGAAATAAACTCACCTATCAGATGGACCCGGCAAATACCGACGAAGCACTATGGGAGGTGGGCCTGGATCTGCAGGAAGGCGCCGACATGGTGATGGTAAAACCGGGCATGCCCTATCTCGACATCCTGCGGCGGGTCAAGGACGAGTTCAAGGCGCCGACTTTCGTCTATCAGGTGAGCGGCGAGTATGCGATGCTCAAAGCGGCGGGGATAAACGGTTGGATCAACGAAAAGACCTGCGCCATGGAAGCGCTACTTGCGTTCAAACGCGCCGGCGCGGACGGCATCCTTACCTACTACGCGCTCGATGCCGCACAGTGGCTTAAGGATGCTTGACGTCCTATAGGAATCCGTAGCCAAAGTCATTTCGCTACGGCCCGACCTAGGGGAGCACGAAGGAGATATCCCCTCGTTTTGTTACAGGCTCCAAGCGCGAAGGGCAGGACGAAAAGCGAAGCCTCGGTTTTGCCGATTTCCGCTAGTAGCGGAGTGTTCAAAAAGGGGGCGATGCCCCCTTTTAGATCCCCCAAATCAGCGCTATTGAAAAACGCTCCCCTCTGAGAGGGCATCATGATGCGGTGCACTTTCGTGTCAGGGAAGCGTTTTTTAACAGCTTGCTAACCGAAGATAATCGCCACCCCGTGCGCCTCGGCCGCGCCGACGGCGACCGAGCCGTCGGGCATGCGCGTGGGATGCAGCCCCCCCGCGCGCAGGGTGCGCTCCGCCGCGTCGCGATCGGTGACGCGCACGAACAACACCGCCATGCAGGGCTGGTGGCGCGCGCTGATCCATACTCCAGGCAGCTTTTTCGCCAGGGCCGGCTCGCTGACGACGGCGATGGGGGTGTCGCCGGTGTCAATCAGCAATCCCTCGCTTATGGCTTTGGCCTTGACGTCGAACAGGCGTTCGTAGGCCGCAGCGGTCGCGCTTACGTCGGCGCTGACGATCGCCAACGCGGCCAGACCGGTCGCTGTATTGACATGCGTCTGATACTCGGGACGCCATACCACGTCGCGGGTGAAATGCTGGCACAGAAATACCTGCCCGCCCGGAGTCTGCTCCAGGCCCAGTTGGGTGATGCGAAACGATGCGGTTTTCGGACCCTCGTCCAGTTGCACCGGGCGCGAAAAATCGACCGGTTCGGAAGGGGCGAGCGCCGCCGCAGTGAGTTCGCCGAAAGCGCCGCGCGCGTTGTCGGTTTTTAGCGCGACCGCCGCCAGGCCGTCGCCGATACGGGCAAAGTCATAGTAGTACTCCCGACCCGGCAGGCGCTGCGGCACCATCAGCAACTCGAAATAATCCTGGCCGAACATGACGCAGTGATTCTGCGACCCCAGCGTATGATGGCCGCGGGGCGTGAGAGTAAAGCCCATGCGCCTGAAGGTATCCTGGATCGAATCGAGATCGCGCACCGCGATAACCACGTGGTCTATGCCCTTGATATGTTTTCGCACAGTTATTCTCTTGTTCCGCGGACGCGCCATTATAATTGCGTTGGCGGACCTTGCCGAGCGAGGCATGAAATGCGCCGATCGATAGCGCGTTGTGGATTGGTTCGAAACGGGGACCCGTCGAAAAATGCAATTTGCACCGTTCTGACCCAGGGGGGCAGGAGGAAGTATGCTCCCTCATTTTGAACCAGTTAAGTAAGCACTTCCTGTCTCTAAGAAAGGCGAAAAATGGTGGTTTCCGAGAATATGCTGCGAATGCATGCGGAGATGGCGGAATGGCGCCACGACGTACACGCACACCCTGAGACCGCTTTCGAGGAGCGGCGCACGTCCGCCATGGTGGCGCAAAAACTCGAGTCTTTCGGCCTGAGCGTGCACCGGGGCCTGGGTCGCACGGGCGTGGTAGGCACGCTCTCGGCAGGCTCGGGCAGACACGCCATCGGCCTGCGCGCGGACATGGACGCGCTGCCCATTCACGAGAAAAACACCTTCGACCACCGCTCGCGGCATGAAGGAAAAATGCACGCCTGCGGGCACGACGGCCATACCGCCATGCTGCTTGGCGCGGCAAAATATCTGTCCGAGACCAGGACTTTCGACGGCACGGTGCATTTCATTTTCCAGCCGGCCGAGGAAGGCGAAGGCGGCGGGCGCGAGATGGTGGAGCAGGGCCTGTTTGAAAGATTCCCGTGCGAGTCGGTGTACGGCATGCACAACTGGCCGGGCATGCCGGTCGGGCAGTTCGGCGTGCGCGCCGGACCGATGATGGCCTCGTTCGACATTTTCGAGATCGAACTGACTGGCCGCGGATCCCATGCCGCCATGCCACATACCGGCATCGACTCGATAGTCGCCGCATCGGCGCTGGTGCAGGCGCTGCAGACCATCACCAGCCGCAATGTCGATCCGATCGAGTCGGCGGTCGTCACGGTCACCCAAATTCACGCCGGCGATGCCTGGAACGTAATTCCCGATGCAGCCGTCCTGCGCGGCACCGCGCGCGCCTTCAGCCCCGAGGTACAGGACCTGTTCGAGCGCCGCCTGCGCGAAATATGCGCCGGCATCGCCGCCACTTACGGTGCCCAGATCAAAGTGCGCTATGAGCGCCGTTATCCGCCGCTCATCAACGCCGCGCCTGAAACAGAAATCTGCGCAGCGGTAATGCAGGCGATGGTCGGAGCGGAAAACGTGCTGCGCGTCCCGCCGACGATGGGCTCGGAAGACTTCGCCTTCATGCTGCAGGCCAAGGCAGGGTGCTATGTCTTCATCGGCAACGGGCCGGGCGAGGGCGGCTGCATGCTGCACAACCCGCACTACGATTTCAATGACCAGATATTGCCGCTGGGCGCGAGCTATTGGGCAAATCTTGTGGGGCACATATTGGCTGCGAACGCCTAAAGGTTGGATCCAAGAGCTCGATTTCTTTCTACAGCAGGACAACAGGAGTTCCAAACATGCTTTACATAGACCATGGAAAAGGCGGCGCAGCCGACGTACTCAAACCTGCGGAAGGGCCCTCCCCGCAGCCGCAGGCGGGTGAGGTCGTGATCGAGGTGAACTACGCCGGCGTCAACCGCCCGGACGTGCTGCAGCGCTCCGGCAGTTATCCGCCGCCGCCGGGCGCCTCCCCTATCCTCGGACTGGAAGTCGCCGGCCGCGTCAGCTCCGTCGCCCCCGACGTGACGCAGTGGAAAATAGGCGACCTGGTGTGCGCACTGACGCCGGGCGGCGGGTATGCAGAATACTGCGCGGTGCCGGCGCCGCATTGCCTGCCCATCCCCAAGGGACTGTCCGTGCAGGAAGCGGCGGGTCTGCCGGAAAATTTCTACACCGTCTGGACCAACGTATTCGACCGCGGCCGGCTCAAATCAGGAGAGACCTTCCTCGTGCACGGTGGCTCCAGCGGCATCGGCCTGGCCGCCATCCAACTGGCCAAGGCATTCGGCGCGACCGTCTACACCACCGTGGGCAACAAGGACAAGGCGGAGTTCTGCCGCAAGATCGGGGCGGACGCCGCCATCAATTACCGCGAGCAGGATTTCGTTGCGGAAATCGCGCAACTCACGAACAAGAAAGGCGTGGACCTGATCCTCGACATGGTGGGCGGCCCTTATATCGAGAAGAACTTGAAATCGCTGGCGCTGGAAGGGCGGCTGGTGCAGATCGCGTTCCTCCAGCCAAGCAAGGTCGAGCTGGATTTCCTGCCGATCATGATCAAACGCATCACCTACACCGGATCGACCCTGCGGCCGCGCACCGTGGCGCAGAAAGCCGCGATCGCGCAGGATTTGCATAAGCATGTCTGGCCGCTGCTCGAATCGGGCAAGGTGAAACCGGTGATCCACGCCACCTTCCCGCTGAAAGATGCGAAGCTCGCGCACGAGCTGATGGAGTCGAGCAAGCACATCGGCAAGATCATGCTGGAAGTGAAGAAGTAGGTCGCCCGAGGGAGGATACTCCGGGGCTGCAGCGACAGAACTTGCGCGGACGGCGGCCCGTCCGCACGGATCGCCGATAGCGCGCGGATGAAAACCACCGCTATCCCGGTTTTCCTCATAACCGCGTTTTCTGTACGGACGTGCTTTTCATCCGTACAGAAAACGCGGTTGGCGCGCGTAGCGCGCAATGGCCGCGCACCGATTCCGGCGGACGCGGGAGATTACCCCGGGGCTCCGCCACAGAACTTGTTGGAAAACCAACGCCACCCTGTTAGCGCACGCCCCGGCAATCACAGTCCCGCCGCGCGGTTGAGGCTGATGAGAAATTCGTCCGCCGACTGATAGCCGATCACCCGCAGCCCCTGCACCTCCCTGCCTTGCCGGTCGAAGAAAATAATACCGGGCGGTCCGAACAGATTGAAGCGCTTGAGCAAGGCCTTGTCCGCTGGGGAATTGGCGGTGACGTCCGCCTGCAACAACAGCATCTGCTCCATTTTCGCTCTTACGCGCGCATCGGTGAAAGTGAAGGCCTCCATTTCCTTACACGATACGCACCAGTCGGCATAGAAATCGAGCATCACCGGTTTGCCGGGCGCCTGTAGTTTCGCTTCGAGTTCGGCCAGGTTCGCAACGCGCGTGAAGCGCGCTACCGGCGTCCCGCGCTCGCCACCGGCCGCCAGCCCGGCGAGTGGGCGCAGCACGTCGCGGCTGCCTGCGAGCGCGCCGATCGCCAGCGCTGCGCCGGCCAGCAGCGCGAGGAAACCCACGCCCTTCCACAGGCGCGTGATCGCGCCGGCCTCGGTCGGCAACGGATCGATCGCGCGCAGGACCATGGCCGATCCGATCAGCAGCGCCGCCCAGGCGAGCATCTGCGCCGCGGCCGGAATCACCGGCGACACGATATAGATCGCTACGGCGAGCAGCATCACGCCGAAAAAGTGCTTCACCGAGCGCATCCAGTGGCCGGACTTGGGCAGGAACGCACCCTCGAACACGCCGACCAGGATCAGCGGCACGCCCATGCCGATGGACATGGCAAACAGCGCGGTCCCGCCCAGCACCACATCGCGGCTCTGGCTGATGTAGAGCAGGGCGCCGGCCAGCGGCGCGGCCACGCAGGGGCTGACGATGGCGGCCGAGAACACCCCCATCAGCGCTACCGCGCCCAGGTGTCCGCCTTTGAAGCGGTTACTCGCCTTGGTCACGCGGGCGTGAAAACCGGCCGGCAACTGCAGTTCGTAGAAGCCGAACATCGACAGCGCCAGCAATACGAACACCGCGGCGAAAACCGACAGCACCCAGGGATTCTGCAGCGCGGCCGACAACAGGTTACCCGACAGCGCCGCGCCGACGCCGATGCCCGTGTAAGTGACCGACATGCCCAGCACGTAGGCTAAAGACAGTGCGAACGCGCGCGTGCGGGTGGCGTTGCGGCCTTCGCCGACGATGATGCCGGACAGAATCGGGATCATCGGCAGCACGCAGGGCGTGAACGTGAGCAGAAGGCCGGCGCCGAAGAACGCGGCGGCGATCAGCCACAGGCTGCCCGAAGCGAGCAAACGCTCGAAACGCGCTTCCTCGCCGATCACCTCGCCGGCGCCGGGCGCGCGCGCCACCTCGGCCGGGGACGGGGAAGCGGCCGACGCCGTGCCGGCGGCGGGCAGTTCGATTGCCGCCGTTTGCAGCTGCGGCACGTAGCACACGCCCACGTCGGCGCAGCCCTGGGACGCGACCGATAATTTGAGCCTGTCTGTAGCCGCGTCGCGCGTGAACGGCAGGCGGATGCGCACCTCCTTGCGATAGGTTTCCACCTTGCCAAAAAATTCGTCGTCATGGATATCACCCTTGGGAAACTGCGCCGCGCTCAGCCCTACCGTTGCCGGCTCGGCGGTGAATTTGAATTTATCGCGGTACATGTAGTAGCCGTCGGCGATCTGGTAACGCACTTCGAGCGTGCCCGCGTCGAGCGCCCGTGCGGAAAACTTGAACGCCACTTCGGGCGGAAGCAGGTCCTGCGCGGCGGCAAACCCGTGCAGGGAGAGGGCGAGCAACAACGCAAAGATTCGAAACAGATTGGATCGCATATGGGAATTTTGTGGCGTCAGGCCGGCGCACTGGCGCGCGTTTCAGACTCGATCCACTGCAAATAGGCCGGCAGTCCGTGAACTACTGGGACCGCAATGATCTCCGGGAGTTCATACGGGTGGTTGGCGCGGATGGACGCCTCCAATTCGGCGTAGCGGTCCTGTGCGGTCTTGATCAACAGCGGATGCTCCTCGTCGTGCTGGATTTCCCCCTGCCAGCGGTATACCGAACTGCAGGGAGCGAGAATGTTGACGCACGCAGCCAGTCGCCGCTCTATCAGCAGGGCCGCGAGTTTTTCGGCGCTTTCGCGATCCGGCAGGTTGGTGACGACCAGCAGGCAATCCATTGGTGCGGTTGGGATTCAGTTCGCCACGGCCGTCGGCACGCCTTCGTACACGCTCGGATAGCGCAGCCGCACGCCCAGTTCGGCTTTCATGCGCGTATTGACCAGGCGGCGCGATTCGCGCATGAAAGACAGCAGTCCCTCGGAAATTGCACCCGCCTCGGCCGCCGCGCGCGTGATCCGCGGTGGGCGCGGCAGTCCGGCGCGGTCCGCCACCAGGTCGAAGTAATCACCCATTTTCATTTCGCTGTCGTCGCTCGCATTGTATATGCGGCCGGCCGCGCCGCGTTCGAGCGTGGTCAGACAGATTGCGGCGAGGTCGTCGGCGTGGATGTGATTGGTATAGACATCGTCCTCGGCGCGCAATACCGGCGCGCCACGCTGCAACTGTGCCAGCGGCAAGCGCTCGGCCGCGTAGATACCGGGAACGCGCAGAACGGCCACCGCCACGCCGTTTTGCTTGCCCCAGGCGAGGAGCGCGCGCTCCGCGTCGACCCGGCGCGCGCCGCGCAGGGTCTGCGGCGCCACCGGCCGGTCCTCGTCCACCCAGGCACCGCCGCAGTCTCCGTAGACTCCGCTGGTGCTGATGTAGACCAGGCGCTCGGGCGGCCGCAGCGCGAGCGCCGCAATCAGATTGGCGCTGCGCTGGTCCCGCTCACCGCTTTCGCCCGGCGGCGCAAGATGCAATACCGAGTCCGCTACTCCGGGCAGCGCTGCCAGCGTGGCCGGATTGTCGAGATCGCCCATGAGCGGATTCGCGCCCAGGGCAGCAATGCGATCGGCCTGGCTGGCCGCACGCACCAGGCCGAAGACCTGGAAATTGCGCGCGAGCTGCGGCAATGCGCGCAGCGCGATATCGCCGCAACCAACGATGAGCAGCCTCTTCATAGTAAAATTGTACCCGCTCTTATCACAATCGTAGTAGAAGCCGCTGCAAAACGTGTTTTGCAGCGGGCCAATCCAGGGGAGCATAAGGGGCGAGGCGGGAAGGGAAGGGTCCCACCTATTCCCCCGGTCCCATCATGTTGAAATAGGTTATCGGCAATGTCGCATCAAGTCACCATCCGGCCCAGCGGCCACAGCTTCGACGTCCAGCCTGACGAGACCGTGCTGGTTGCCGCATTGCGCGAAGGTTTCGGCCTCGCCTATGGCTGCCGCAACGGCGCCTGCGGCAGCTGTAAAGGCAAGCTGATCGAGGGCAAGATCGATTACGGCAAGCACTCGGATACCGCGCTCACGGCCGACGAACAGGCGCGCGGCCTGGCGCTATTCTGCGTCGCCCGCCCGCTGGGCGACATCGTCATCGAATGCCGCGAAGTCGGCGCGATCAAGGACCAGCAAATCAAAATCCTGCCCTGCCGCGTGCAGACCATAGCCAAGCCCGCGCCGGACGTGGCGGTGATATCCCTCAAGCTTCCGGCCAACGAGCGCCTGCAATATTTGGCCGGGCAGTATATCGAGTTTCTGCTCAAGGACGGCAAGCGGCGCGCCTATTCCATGGCCAATGCCCCGCATGACGACGCGCTGCTGCAAATCCACGTGCGCCATATGGCGGGAGGCCTGTTCACCGAACAGGTGTTCGAAAAAATGAAAGCGCGCGACATCCTGCGCTTCGAAGGACCGCACGGTACCTTCTTTCTGCGCGAGGACGGCGAAAAGCCGATGGTACTGCTGGCCAGCGGTACCGGCTTTGCGCCGGTCAAGGCGATCATCGAGCACGCGCTGTACAAGGGCATTACGCGGCCCATGACCCTTTACTGGGGCGGTCGCCGGCCGCGCGATCTCTATATGGACGAACTCGCCCGGGGCTGGGCGGCGCAGCACCCTCATTTCCGCTACGTACCGGTGGTGTCCGATGCCCTGCCCGAGGACGCCTGGGCCGGGCGCAGCGGTTTCGTCCATCGCGCGATAATCGAGGATTTTCCCGATCTCTCCGGCCACCAGGTCTATGCCTGCGGCGCGCCAGTGGTGATCGAGGCGGCGCGGCGCGACTTCAGTGCGCTATGCTCGCTGCCGCCGGAGGAGTTCTACGCCGACTCGTTCACCACCGAGGCCGACCTGGCCAAGGTAAAGTGAACGCCGCGGACGGCTCAAGGATCCATGGCCGCCGCCGATAAATGAAAATGAGCCTTCGCTGCCCCCGCCGATGCCCGCGTTGAACCAGCCGCCGACCATGCGCCTGCTCGGTTCGGGCAGGGCGTATCAGCGGGATCTGCTGGCGCTAATGGCGCACGTCGAACTTCTCTCCGACCTGAGCGGGCGCGAACCGGAGATGCTCTCGCACTACCTGCAGGCCTATGCCGCCGACCCTGGCTCTGTCATTTTCAATGAAGGAGACCCAGGCGACTATATGTGTTTGCTGGTGAGCGGCCGGGTCAAGACCTACAAGGAATCCGATATCGAGCATCAAGCGGAAGTCGCCAACGAAAGCCGCGGCCGCAGCATAGGCGAAATGGCGCTGATCGACGGCGAGCCGCGCTCCGCCACCTGCGTTGCCACCGAGTCCTCGGTGCTGCTCCTGCTGAATCAGACAGACTTCCAGCGACTCGGCAAAGAGCGCCCGGCGCTCGCACTGAAGCTGCTTCTGCGCATCACCAAACTGATGAGCCGGCGCTTGCGCCTCACCAGCGGCCGTTTGGTCGACTATCTGGATAGTTAGCAGGGTGTTGAAAAAGAAGGCACGCCCGCTCTTGTATCCCCGAATTCAGAGGCAGTAACAAAACGAGGGGGCGCATCCCCTCGTTTTGTTAGGCACCCTCAATCGGCTTCACCCAAGTAGGCCGCACGCACTTTCGAATCGACGAGCAGTTCGCGCGCCGGCCCCGACAGCGTAATCAGCCCGGTTTCCATTACATAGCCGCGACTGCTGACCTCCAGCGCCAGCCGCGCGTTCTGTTCCACCAGCAGTATGGTCACGCCTTCCTTCGCCACTTCGAGTATGGTTTCGAAAATCTTCCGCACCATCAACGGGGCGAGTCCCATGCTGGGCTCGTCCAACAATAATAGCTTCGGCCGGCTCATCAGCGCGCGGCCGATGGCGAGCATCTGCTGTTCGCCGCCGGAGAGCGTGCCGGCAGACTGGCCGCGCCGCTCGGCCAGTCGCGGGAACAGGCTGAACACGCGCTCCAGGTCCAGCTTCACTGCCGCCGCATCGCTGCGCACATAGGCGCCCATGGCGAGGTTTTCCTGTACCGAGAGCTGACCGAACACACCGCGACCTTCCGGCACCAGGGCCAAGCCGCGGCGCACCAGCTCGAACGCTTGCGTACCTCCGATCGGCGTGCCGTCGTAGAGGACAGCGTCCGCGGCAACCGGCAACAAACCGGCGATGGCCTTGAGGGTCGTGGACTTACCCGCGCCATTGGTGCCGATCAGACACACCAGCTCGCCTTTGGCAACGCTCAGATCTATGCCCTTGACCGCCTTGATGCCGCCGTAGGAAACCTCGAGGCCTTGAAGTTGCAGCAAACTCATGTCGTCGCGGCTCCATCTGCGCCGGAGACCCCCAAGTAGGCTTCAATCACGCGCGGGTCTCGCTGCACCTCGCGCGGCGGGCCTTCGGCGATCCTTCGGCCATAATCCAGCACCAGCACCCGGTCGCACAGGCCCATCACCAGTTTCATGTCGTGCTCGATCAGCAGGATCGTGGTGCCATCCGCGCGCACGCGCTGGAGCAGCTTTTTCAACTCCAGCGTTTCGGTGGCGTTCATGCCGGCGGCCGGCTCGTCCAACGCCAACAGCTTTGGTTCGGTGGCGAGGGCGCGCGCGATTTCCAGCCGCCGCTGATCGCCGTAAGGGAGCTGCCGCGCCACATCGTTGGCGCGCGCGGCAATACCGACATATCCAAGCAGTTCCAGCGCGCGTTTCTCGATCGCCGCCTCTTCTTCGAGCGTGGCGGGCGTGCGCAGGATTGCTCCAAACACGCCGGCGCGCGTGCGCACGTGACGCCCTATCATCACGTTGTCCAGGGCGGAGAGGTTGCCGAACAGGCGGATGTTCTGGAACGTGCGCGCGATGCCGCGTGCCGCAATTTGATCAGACCTGAGCCCGGCGAGCGCCTCGCCGTCGAAGCGGAAACCACCCGCGTCACAGGCGTAAATGCCGGTGAGCGCGTTGAATAAAGTGGTCTTGCCGGCGCCGTTGGGGCCGATCAGCCCGTAGATCTCGCCGCGATTAATGCTGAATCCGACCTTGGCCAGCGCCAGCACGCCGCCAAAGCGCTTGTCCAGGTCCGCGCATTCGAGCAAGGCGCCGCTCACGCCGCCGCCTCCGACTCATGGTCGCGGTCCAAACATTGTCGCTGTCGGCGACCGGCGGCAATCGCCGCCGGTCGCATCCCCGCGACGCGGGGCGACCGATGAGGCGGAGCAGGGGCCCCGTCTGCAAGATGGGGATGCGACCCGAATTCGGACGCATAGGGGCCGCCCACGGCCGCCTGCGGGGTCAGATCCCCGGCTCGCGCCGGGGCCCCTCTTCCACCCTTCGGCGGCCCCTGCTCCCTGCTCATACCGCCCCGTCCTTCGGTTTCGCCAGTTCGCGCTTCCTTACGGCTGAAGGCAGCAGGCCCGCCGGCCGGTACAGCATCATCAGCACCAGCGCCAGGCCGAACAGCAGCATGCGGATCACTTCCGGCTCGATGATCGACCTCCCGAACAGCGATTTCTGCAGCGGCTCGACCGTATAGCGCAGCAGTTCGGGCACGAAGGAGAGCAGCACCGCGCCCAGCACCACGCCCCAGACGTTGCCCATGCCGCCCAGCACCACCATGGACAACACCATGATCGATTCGACCAGGACGAAACTTTCCGGACTGATGAAACCCTGGATGGCGGCGAACATGCCGCCGGCGATACCGCCGAAGGAGGCGCCCATGGCGAACGCGAGCAGCTTGATGCGGGTGGTGTCGATGCCCATCGCCCGCGCCGCGACCTCGTCTTCGCGTATCGCTTCCCAGGCGCGGCCGATACGCGAATGCTGCAGCCGCAGGTTGACCACTATGGCCAGCAGCAGCAGGGCCAGCAGGATGTAGTAGTACTTGATCGGGCCGGAAAACGCGAGGCCGAACAGGGTCTCGTTCCGGCTGAAGCTGAAGGAGCCGAAGCTGAACGGGTCGATGCGCGAGATGCCTTGCGGGCCGTTGGTGATATTGACCGGCCTAGACAGGTTGTTGAGGAAAATGCGGACGATCTCGCCGAAACCCAGGGTGACGATGGCGAGGTAGTCGCCACGCAATTTGAGCGTGGGCGCGCCCAACAGCACGCCGAACAGGCAGGCGACGAGTGCGCCTATCGGCAAAATCACCCAAAACGGCAGGTGCAGATCGAAATGTGGCGAAGCGAGCAGGGCGTAGGCATACGCGCCCACTGCATAGAAGGCGATGTATCCCAGGTCGAGCAGCCCGGCGAAGCCGACGACGATGTTCAGGCCCAGCGACAGAAACACGAACAGAATGGCGAGGTTGGCAATGCGCACCCAGGCGGTTCCCGCCGATGCGAGCGCGAACGGCAGTCCGATCAGCGCGATCGCGATCAGCGCGACACCAAACCACTTCGCGCGCGGATTGGCGACAATATTCATTCCCCGCCTCCCGCCCCGTGTCCGGCGTTGCGCGCCCAGCTCCTCATGCACGGTCTCCTACCCGCTCTCCGAGCAATCCGGAGGGCCGGAACACGAGCACCGCGATCAGCACCAGAAAAGCGAACACGTCCTGGTAATTGCTGCCGAAAACGTCATTGGTCAGGTCGCCGATATAGCCTGCGCCCAGGGATTCGACGACGCCGAGCAGGATGCCACCCAGCATCGCCCCCGCAAGATTGCCGATCCCGCCCAGCACGGCCGCGGAGAATGCTTTCATGCCCAGCAGCGAACCCATGCTGTAGTGGGCAATGCCGTAATAGGTGCCGACCATGACGCCGGCGACCGCCGCCAGGCCCGCGCCGACGATGAAAGTGAAGGCGATGATGCGGTTGATATCTATGCCCATCAGGCCGGCGACCTGCGGGTTCTGTGACGTTGCGCGCATGGCGATGCCGAGCTTGGTGCGATAAACCATCAAGGTCAGCCCACCCATCATCAGCACCGAAGTCAGGATGATGGCGATCTGCACCCCGGTGATGATGGCGCCGCCTACATGAAAACTGACCAGCGGGATGATCTGCGGAAACGCAAGCGGATTGCGGCTCCAGACCAGCAGCGCCACATGCTGCAGGATGATGGAGATGCCGATGGCGGTGATCAGCGGCGCAAGGCGCGGCGCGCCGCGCAACGGCCGATAGGCGATGCGCTCCATGGCGAAGCCCACCAGCATGCACACCGGGACTGCCGCGAGCGTGCCGGCAAGCACGATCAGCACCGGCGGCAACGCCGTGCCGGCGAGCGCGCCGATCACCGAGAATGCGACCATGGCGCCTATCATCACCACCTCGCCGTGGGCGAAGTTGATCAGCTGGATGATGCCGTACACCATGGTGTAGCCCAGAGCGACGACGGCATAGACGCTGCCCAGAGTGAGCCCGTTGATGATTTGCTGCAGGAAAATGTCCATGCCTGGCCGGATTTAAACGCAAAGCCGCGAAGAACGCAAAGCGGCGGCGTTCAATATCGGCCGCGGCTGCGTGACGGTGGCACCCGGGTGTGTCCGGCTACCGGCTCCCTTTTGCCCGGGCCGTCCGCGCGTCCGCGCAAAAAAACGGCGCCGGAAGGCGCCGTTTTTACCACGCGTCGGGCAAGGATCAACCCGCTGCGCTTACTTTTTCGCCGGCTCCGCCGCCTTCGCGGGTTCAGCCGCAGCCTTTGGCGCCTCGGCCGCAGGCGCCGCGGGTGCGGCCGGTGCCGGCGGCTCGGCCGCCTTGATGAAGTCCTCGAACTTGGTGGTCTTGCCGCTCTTGATGATCGCGATCGGCTCGATCTTGCCGCCTTTCATGGTGAAAATTGTCATCTCGGCATCTTTGCGATCGCCTTTCTCGTCGAACTCGATCTTGCCGCTCGCGCCTTCATGGCTGATCCTGGCCAGCTCGGGCAGGTACTTTGCCGGATCGGGCGAGTCCGCTTTTTTCATCGACTCGATCAACAAGTTGGCCGCGTCGTAGGTAAACGGCGCGTACAGGATGGGTTCGATCTTGAATTTCGCCCTGTAGGCGTCGAGGAACTTCTTGTTGGCTGCCTGGACCGGGAGGCCGGCCTGCGAGCACAGCAGCCCTTCGGCGGCATCGCCGGCCAGCTCTTTCATCTTGTCGGTGCAGGCGCCGTCGCCGAAAGCAAACACCGCCTTGATGCCGAGCTCGCGCCCCTGCTTCATCAGCGGGCCACCGGTCGCATCCATGCCGCCGTAGAACACGGCGTCCGGCTTCTTGCCCTTGAGCTTGGTGAGAATCGCCTTAAAGTCGGCGGTCTTGTTCGTGCCCTTTTCGCGCGGCAGGACTTTCACGCCGGCCGCTTTCAGGGTTTTCTCGACCTCGTTGGCCAGGCCCTCGCCATAGGCGGTGGCATCATCGATCACCGCCACGGTCTTGGGCTTGACTTCGCTGGCCAGGTAGCTGGCGATCGCCGGTCCCTGCTGATCGTCGCGGCCGACCACGCGAAACACCATCTTGAAGCCTTGCTCGGTCAGCTGCGGATTGGTCGCCGAACCGCTGATCATCGGAATGCCCGCTTGGTTGTAAATTGACGAAGCCGGGATGGTCACGCCCGAGTTCAGATGGCCGACCACGCCAGCGACCTTGGCGTCGACCAATTTCTGCGCCACTGTAGTGCCCACCTTCGCGTCCTCCTGGTCGTCTTCGGCGACCAGCTCCAGCTTGACGGTCTTGCCGCCCAGCTTCAATCCCTTGGCATTGGCTTCGTCAACCGCCAGGAGCGCGCCGTTTTCGTTGTCCTTGCCCAGATGGGCAATACCGCCGGTGAGCGGGCCGACGTGGCCGAGCTTGACCACCATGGGCGCCGGCGGAGGCGGCGGAGGCGGCGCGGCGACAACGGGCTCCGGCTTTTTCTCTTCGCCGCAACCGGAGAGCGTGAGTGCCGCGACTGCGGCGAATATGGCAAGACTGAACTGCGCTCGCTGCATGGAGTTCTCCCCAAAAAAAGTTAAAACGTTCTAACACCGCCCGGCCCGACTTCCAGGCCGGCCCTATCGCTCAGATCGGATCTACTTGGTGGATAGTATCCATTTCACCAATACCTTGACATCCGCGTCCGGCACGGACGCATTGGGCGGCATCGGAATCTGACCCCAGGTGCCGGAGCCTCCATTCTTGACCTTGCCGATCAACATGGCCTCGGCGCCCGCATTGCCTTTGTACTTGCCGGCAACGTCCTTATAGGACGGGCCGATCAGTTTCTTGTTCACTGCGTGGCAGGTAAGGCAGTTATATTTTTTCGCCAAAGCATCCGACGCGAGCGCATTGCCTGCGCTGACGAGCAGTCCGGCCGAAACGAACAAACAGGTGACTAGCGTTTTCATCGATTCTCCTTGGGAAAGGGTCGGTATGCCAAGCTGCGGCATGCTACCGGAGTTTATCTGTTTTGAGTACACCCAGCAGCTTTTCCAGCTTATCCACAGGCGCCAGGCAAGTAACGCCCTGGCACACCCAGGCGTTGACGGCCTCTGGCACTATAGGCTTGGCCAGCAGCGGCGGCAGGTCCGTCGTCCCGGGCGCAAGCGCGAGGATCAACGTGGCCGGCAAATAGGCCTGGTCCAGTACCTGCCGCCATTCGAGCATTTGCCCTTCCGGCCCGCGCAGTACGACCACTCGCGGCGGCTCGAGGGCCTCCTCCAGGGCCATCAGCAGGCTGGCGCAGCCACTGGGATGCTGCAACAACGCCGGGTAGAACAGTTGCAGCGTGCGCAGGGCGGCGTCGAGGTAGCGCGATTCGCCCGTGATATGCCCCAGCCGCTGCAGCGCCAGCGCCGCCACCCCGTTGCCCGAGGGCGTAGCGCTGTCGTAGCCCGGTTTGGGCCTGTGGATCAGTCTTTCATGGTCGTGGCTGGTGAAGAAAAACCCGCCCAGATCTGGCTCGTAGAACTGCTCCAGCAGCACCTCGGCCAGGCCCTCGGCGAATTCGAGGTCGCGGCTGTGGAAATCGGTCTGCATGAGTTCGATCAGCGCGGCGAGCAGAAAGGCGTAATCGTCCAGATACGCGTTCAGATGCGCGCGGCCGTCCTTGCAGGTCGCGAACAGGCGCGCGCGTTCCGTACCCTGCCCCTCCTGCCACAATGTGCTGCGGATGAAATCGAGCGCAGCGCGCGCCGAGGCCAGCCACTCGGGCCGGCCGAATACGCGCGCCGCGCGGGCCATGCCCGCGATCATCAACGCATTCCAGCTGGTCAGGATCTTCTCGTCGCGTCCGGGCCGGATGCGCTGCTCGCGCGCCGCGAACAGCTTGGCGCGCGAGCAGGCCAGCAGGGCGCCGCATTCCTGCACCGGCCGCGCTACCGTCTTGGCAATTTCGTCCAGCCCGCGCGCCACATGCAGATGCCAATGCCCACCCTCGAAATTGGCGGCTTGGTCCAGTCCGTAGAAAGGCGCGCACACGGCGTACTCTTCATCGCTGAGCAGCGCGCGCACTTGCTGCGGCGTCCACACATAGAACTTGCCTTCCTCGTGCTCCGAGTCGGCGTCCAGGCTGGAGTAGTAACCGCCCGCCGCAGACTGCATCTCGCGCATGGCCCAGGCCGCGGTCTCCTCGGCCACTTCGGCGAACAGCGGATCGCGCGTCAGCGCCCAGGCGTCGCTGTAGCGCGCCAACAGCGGTCCGTTGTCGTAGAGCATTTTCTCGAAGTGCGGAATCAGCCAGTATGCGTCCACGCTGTAGCGGCAGAATCCGCCGCCGAGCTGATCGTAGATGCCCCCCACTGCCATGCGGCCGAGGGTGTAGATCGCCATCCGCAGCGGGTCGCCCTGCCGCGCCGCGGCTGTCCCGCCCGCTACGCCTTGAGCGCCGCCGGCGTCCAGCCGCGTGCCGCTTAGGGCCTGGCGCCTCAGGCATAACTCGAGATCGGTCGGGTGCGGAAATTTGGGCGCCGCACCGAATCCGCCGTAGCGCGCGTCGAAACTGGCTGCCAGACTTTCCAGCGCCAGGTCGATCGGGCGCGCCGAAAACTCCGAGTGGTGCGCCGGGGACGCGGGCTGCATGCGCTCGAAGCCCGAGAGTATGGCCGCGCTCTGCCCGGCGATCTGCTCGCGCTCGGCGTGGTAGAACTGCGCCACGCGCACCAGCAGATCGGCAAATCCGGGCAGGCCGTAGCGCGGCGCCTTGGGAAAATAGGTACCGCCGAAAAACGGCTCCTGCGCGGGCGTGAGAAACATGGTGAGCGGCCAGCCGCCCGAGCGCTGGCTGATCATCTGGTGCGCCAGCTGGTAGATTTGGTCCAGGTCCGGACGCTCCTCCCGGTCGACCTTGATGTTGATGAAATGCCGGTTCATCAGCGCCGCGACTTCGGCATCCTCGAAGGACTCGTGCGCCATCACGTGGCACCAATGGCAGGCAGAGTAGCCGACCGAAAGCAGGATCGGTTTGTCCTGCGCGCGCGCCGCCTGCAGGGCTTCCTCGCCCCAGGCGTACCAGTCCACCGGATTGCCGGCGTGCTGCTGCAGGTAAGGACTGGTCTCTTGAGCGAGGCGGTTGGGCATGGTATCTATCCGTGGCGACCTAAATCACGGTTGGTGCGCGCGGCGCGCAACGGCTGTTCGCCGACATCGGCGGATACTTCGAACTGTTGCCTTCGAGCTTGCGCGGCCGGCAATCCGTCCGCGCGGATCGCCGATTGCGTACGGACGAAAGGCCGTCCGTACGCAATCGGCGATCTTGTATAAAAAAATCTAAGCCGCTCTTGTCTTTAACCATAACCGCGTTTTCTGTACGGATGCGCTTTTTATCCGTACAGAAAACACGGTTGGCGCGCGTAGCGCGCAGGTCTTGCTTATATTACGACAACGCAGTCCGTTACAGATCACCGTCCGTGATCGCGCCCACGCTTGCGGTCGAAACCAGCTTCATGTATTTCGCGAGAAGGCCGCGGGTATAGCGCGGCTTGGGCGCCTTCCATTTCTTGCGCCGCGCCGCGAGTTCCTTGGCGGTGACGTTGACTTGGATTAGGCGCTTTTTCGCGTCGATGGTGATGGAGTCGCCTTCCTTGATCAGCGCGATCGGGCCGCCGACGTAGGCTTCCGGCGCGACGTGGCCTACCACCATGCCCCAGGTGCCGCCGGAAAAACGGCCGTCGGTGATCAAGCCCACCGATTCACCCAGACCCTGGCCGATGAGCGCCGAGGTCGGCGCCAGCATTTCCTGCATCCCCGGGCCGCCTTTCGGTCCCTCGTAGCGGATCACGACCACGTCGCCCGGCTTGATGCGCTTCGCCATGATCGCATCCATGCATTTTGGCTCGGAGTCGAACACGCGCGCGGGGCCGGTGATGGACGGGTTCTTCAGTCCGGTGATCTTGGCCACGCAGCCTTCGGGCGCGAGATTGCCCTTGAGGATGGCGAGATGGCCCTGCGCGTACATGGGCTTGTCCCATGGGCGGATCACGTCCTGGTCGCGGCGCGGCGCATCCGGAATCGCAGCCAGTTCCTCGGCCAGGGTGCGGCCGGTGATGGTGAGGCACTCGCCGTGCAGCAGGCCGTGCACGAGCAGCATCTTGAGCACCTGCGGCACGCCGCCGGCGCGGTGAAAATCCACGGCCACGTAGCGGCCCGAGGGTTTGAGGTCGCACAGCACCGGGACTTTGCGCCGCACGCGCTCGAAGTCATCTATATTCCACTTCACCCCCGCCGCCGATGCGATCGCAAGGTAATGCAGTACGGCATTGGTCGAACCGCCGGTGGCCATTACCAGGCTGATCGCGTTTTCTATCGATTTGCGCGTGATGATCTGCCGCGGCAGGATCTGCTTGCGGATGGCGTTGACCAGCACTTCGGCCGATGCGGAAGCGGATACGGCCTTCTCCGCGTCGGGCGAGGCCATCTGCGAGGAACCCAGAAGGCTCATGCCCAGAGCCTCGAACGAGGAGGACATGGTGTTGGCGGTGAACATGCCGCCGCAGGCGCCCACCGTGGGGCAGGCGTTTTTCTCGATGCCGACGAAATCGTCCTTGCTCATCTTGCCGGCAGCGTAGGCGCCGACCGCCTCGAACGCGCTGACGATGGTGAGATCCTGGCCTTTCCACTTGCCCGGCTTGATGGTTCCGGCGTAGACGTAAATGCCGGGCACGTTCATGCGCGCGATCGCCATCATGCCGCCGGGCATGTTCTTGTCGCAGCCGCCGCAGACCAGCACGCCGTCCATGGCCTGGCCGTTGACCGAGGTTTCGATACAGTCGGCGATCACCTCGCGCGAGACCAGGCTGTATTTCATCGCCTCGGTGCCCATGCCGATGCCGTCGGTGATGGTGGGCACGCCGAACACCTGCGGCTTGGCCCCGGCGGCCTCCAGCGCCGCCATGGCGCGGTCCACCAGCGGCTGGATGCCGGCATTGCATGGGTTCATGGTCGAATGGCCGTTGGCCACGCCGACGATGGGCTTGCTGAAATCGCCGTCGCGAAAACCCACGGCGCGCAGCATGGCGCGGTTGGGCGAGCGGGCTACGCCCTGGGTGATGAGGCTGCTTCTGCGGTTATCCGCCATTATTTTCTCCTTCGATTTGCCTATTGCTGGGTTTTTGTTGAAGCCTGAGACGATATCACCGGCTCCGGCTTGATACAACCGAGTATCGCGCCGCCCGCGACGAGGACGAAGCCGGCGGCGTGATAAGGAAACAGCCGCTCGCCGATGAACAGGGCGGCGAACACGCTGGAGAACACCGGCATCAGGTGGATGATGATGCCCGCGCGCACCGCGCCCACGCGCTCGACGCCGTAGCTGAACAGGACCGCGGAGACCAGGGTCGCCACCGCGCCGATGTAGAGCAGCCCCAGCAGCTCGCGCCCCCCCAAATGCACGCCGCCGGCCTGCACCCATTGGAGCGCGGCTAAGGGCAGCGTCAGCAGCTCGCCGATCAGCGACAGGACGAACACGAAAGCGAACAGGGACAGGGATTGTGGCCGTTCTTTGAGGCGCAGGGTATACACCGCCCAGACCACCACCGCGCCCAGCATCAGCAGGTCGCCGTGGTTGAATTGCAGGTGCAGCAGCGAGCGCAGATCGCCATGTGCCAGAATCAGAAACACGCCGACGAGCGAGATCGCGAGCCCCATGCCCTCGAGCCGGCTCGGCCGCCGCGCGTGCCAGCCCCAGCTGATCAGAATGATGAACACCGGGATGGTGGAATTGAGCAGCCCCAGGTGGATGGCGGTGCTCGCGGCAAGCCCGCTATAGACCAAGCCGGTCTGCGGCGCGCCCCCCAGCAGTGTCAGCGCCAGCAGCAGCTTCCAGTCGCGCCGGAGCGCCTGCGCGATCGCGCGCCGCTCGCGCCACGCCAGCGGCAGCAGCACGACGAACACCACCGCCCAGCGCGCCGCCGCCATGACCACCGGCGGAACCGTGTCCATCAGCGCGCGCGACACCACGCCGTTACTGCCCCACAGCGCGGTGGTGGCGACCAGCGCCGCGTAGGCGAGGGCGCGCGAGGAAACGGGGATGAAGGGCATGGTATGGCGCGGCAGGCGTACCGCCGTGCTGATATGTTTTCGAATACGATCTACAATGAGAGTCGCATTCTAATCCCCCCGCAGGTATCAAACAGGCGCCATGCTGATCCATCCCCAGATCGATCCCGTCGCGATCGCAATCGGCCCGCTGGCGGTGCGCTGGTACGGCCTGATGTATCTGATCGGCTTCGGCGCCGCTTTCCTGCTCGCGCGCAGCCGCATCAAGCGGGGAATGAGCGGAAGAATCTCTTACGCGGTATTCGACGACCTGTTCTTTTTCAGCGTGCTCGGCGTAGTGCTGGGCGGGCGCCTGGGCTATGTGCTGTTCTACAAGCCGGCGTACTATTTCTCGCATCCGCTTGAGATCCTCGCGGTATGGCAGGGCGGCATGGCCTTTCACGGCGGGTTTCTGGGCGTGCTCCTCGCGATGGTGTACATAGCGCGCAAACACCGCATCCACTGGCTCGCGATCATGGATTTCATCGCGCCGCTGGTTCCGCCCGCCCTGGCCGCGGGGCGCATCGGCAATTTCATCAACGGCGAACTGTGGGGGCGAACCACCGATGTCGCCTGGGGCATGGTGTTTCGCGGCGCCGGCGCGCTGCCGCGCCATCCTTCACAGCTGTACCAGTTCGCCCTCGAGGGCATGCTGCTGTTCGCCATCCTGTGGGCGTATTCGGCCAAACCGCGCCCCACCGGTGCGGTATCGGCGATGTTCCTGATCGGCTACGGCGCGTTGCGCTTTGCCGCCGAGTTCTTCCGCGAACCAGACGATTTTCTCGGCCTCCTCGCGTTCAACCTGTCCATGGGTCAGTGGCTGTCCCTGCCGATGATCCTGGCCGGCATGGTCATGCTCGCCTGGGCCGGGCGAAAGGTGTAGTCTATTTGCAAAGGGGGCCCGCCATGGACGATGACGATGAATCGCTACACGCCGCGCTGAGACAGCGCATCAACGAACTGCAGATGGAGCACCGCGACCTCGACGACGCCATCGCGCGCCTCGTGGAAAATCCTCTGCCCGACCGGTTGCGCCTGCAGCGGCTGAAAAAACGCAAGCTGCTGCTGAAAGACCAGCTCACCCATCTCGAGCGCCAGCTCGATCCGGACGTCCTGGCTTAGTTCAGCCCCGTTTGCCCGACAGCAACCCCGGCCTGAGCCCGGTCGCCACGCTCGCGTTCTCCAGCCGCAGAAACGTGGCATAGCCTTCTGGCGCAATGGCAAAACCGTAGGACAGCCTGCCTTTCAGGCGCACCGCGTTCGGGCCGAACAGGCCCGCGCCCGGGCTGTAGCCGGGCAGGTGCACGTAGGCCACCGGTTTGTCGGCGCAATCGGGGCATACGCCCGCCTCGCTTGCCAGCGTGATTTGCCTCGGGTCGGCGTGCATGGCGACGAGATAGCCGCGCAGCTCGACCTCCTGTCCGGACAGGGCCTCGGCGCGCTTGCTGAACGTCATGCGCCCGGTGCCGATGTGGTCGAACAGGTCGCGAAAAGAGATGCTCTGCATGGGATGCCAGTCTAAGCCAGCGCCCGCGCGATGAGCGAGCCGCCGGCCGCAAGCAGCAGCAGCGCCACCAGCCGCAGCAGCAGCGCGTGCGAAATGCGCCGGAACAGGCGCGATGCGAGACTGATCCCGATAAACGCCGCGGGCAGGGCCGCAGCGGCGGCGAGCAGCACCTCCCGCTTCAGCAGCAGGCCGGTGAGGGCGAAGGCGACGACGCGCATGCCGATGCTGAACACCGTGGTGAGCGTAAGCGTGGCGCGGAACTGCTCCTTGGCGAGGGGCCGGTGCGAGAGATAGATCGCATACGGTGGGCCGCCGGCGCCGAACAGGGTGCTGGTGATGCCGCCGGCGAATCCGGCGAAATACGCCCAGCCGGTGCTGACGATCGCACCTCCCGGACGGCGCAGCAGACTGTAGCCGGCGTAGAGCAGAACGAACACACCTAGTGCGAGCATCGCGCCGGCGCGCGGCAGATTGACCAGCACGGTCACGCCGATGATGGTGCCGACCAGCACCAGCGGCACCATACGTACCAGTTCGCTCTTGATCGCGTCGCCCGGATGCGCCAGACCAAGGCGTAGCGCGTTGGCGAGATCCATCAGGGCGAACACCGCCAGCGCGAATGGCAAGGACACGAAATGGGTCGCGAGCGGAATCGTCACCAGCGACGAGCCGAAACCGGTTATGCCGTAGACCAGTGACCCGAGGAAGGCAATGCCGGCAATTAGCAGCAGCAGCCCGAGATCATCCGGCATCGACAGTCCTGCGCTCAGCGGGCCGCAGGCGTTGCAAGCGCTCGCGCCAGCACCTGCGCCACATGCATCGCCTCGCGTTCCAGGGTGCCAGGGGCCGCGCCAGTATCCAGGCCGTCGTGTATCTGATGACGGCAACTGGTGCCGTCGGCGACGAGCAGCGTGTCCGCGCCGGCCTTGCGCAGCGCCGGCAACAGCGCTCCCTCGGCCATTTTCATCGAAACCTCGTAGTGTCCGGCCTCGTAGCCGAAGGCGCCGGCCATGCCGCAGCAGCTGGCTTCCACCGTCTCCACCTTCAAGTCCGGAACCAGTCCGAGCACCTGCTCCACCGACGACATGGCGCCGAAGGCCTTCTGGTGGCAATGGCCATGTAACAAAGCTTTCTTCTGCGGCAAGGCTTGCAGCTTGAGCTTGAGTCTGCCGGCCTGATGCTCGGCGGCGAGGAATTCCTCGAACAGCACTGCCCGCGCCGCGAGCGCGTCGGTATCAGCGCCGGGCAACATCGACTTGAATTCGTCGCGCAGGGTATAGAGACAGGAAGGTTCCAACCCGATGATGGGCAGGCCGCGCTCGACGTAAGGCCGGAGCGCAGCCATGGTGCGCCGCGCCTCTGCCCGCGCCTCGTCCACCAGGCCGCTGGCGAGGAAAGTACGGCCGCAACACAGTGGGCGGGCATTTTCGTCTTGGTCGTCGGCGGCGCGTGCGAGGTGCACGCGATAGCCCGCCGCCTCGAGCACCGCCAGCGCGGCGCGCGCGTTGTCGGGTTCGAAGTAATTGTTGAAAGTGTCGACCAGCAGCACCACCTCGCGCTGTGCCGCATCGTTCCCCGCAACGGCAGGGCGGGTTTCGGACAGGAACGGATCGCCGCGCCACTTGGGCAGGGAGCGCTTTGCTGACAGGCCCAGCAGGAATTCGCTCAAGCGCGCCAGGCCGGGAACGGCATCGCGCAGGTTGGCAAGCACCGGGAGGCGCGCCGCCCAGGGCGCGTAGCGCGGCAGCCAGGCGATCAACCTGTCCTTGAACGATAGGCCATGGCGTTTCCGGTAGTGATACAGAAATTCGATTTTCATTTTCGCCATGTCGACGCCGGTGGGACACTCGCGCTTGCAGCCCTTGCAGCTCACGCACAGATCCATGGCCTCGCGCATCGCGTCCGAGGTGAAGGCGTCGGCACCCAATTGTCCCGACAGGGCGAGGCGCAGGGTATTGGCGCGTCCGCGGGTAAGGTCGCGCTCGTTGCCGGTGGCGCGATAGGACGGGCACATGCTGCCGGCGTCGAACTTGCGGCAATGGCCGTTGTTGTTGCACATCTCCACCGCCGCGACAAAGCCGCGGCTCGACGCGGCGCTCGTTTGGAATCCGTGGCTAGCAGCGGCTTCGCCGGGAACGTTCCACTCGCTCCAGTCCAGGGCGGTATCGAGTTGCTGCGGGGAATAGCCGGGTTTGAACCGGAACAGCGAGCGGTCGTCCTGTTTCGTTCCGCGCACGATCTTGCCCGGGTTCATCAGGCCGCGCGGATCGAACAGGTCCTTGATTTCCTCCAGCGCGCGCATCAGACGCGCGCCGATGATGGGCTCGATCCACTCCGTGCGCGCGAGACCATCCCCGTGTTCGCCCGAGTAGGCGGCGCCCTTGTAACTCCTGACCAGTTCGCACGCCTCCTCGGCGATGGCGCGCATTTGCTTCGCGCCGCCTTCTTTCATGTTGAGCACCGGGCGCACGTGCAGGGTGCCGACCGAAGCGTGCGCGTACCAGGTGCCGCGCGTGCCGTGCTTGGCGAACACCTGCGTCAGCTTGTCGGTGTATTCGGCGAGGTGATCGAGCGGCACGGCGCAGTCCTCGATAAAGGACACCGGCTTGCCTTCGCCCTTCATCGACATCATGATATTGAGGCCGGCTTTCCTCACCTCCCACACCTGCTTCTGCAGGCCTGAGTCGGTGATCTCGACCACGCCGCCGGGAAAGCCGAGTTCGTCCATCAATTCCACCAGCTGCCTGAGCTTTGCGAGCTGCTCATCGCGATCGTCGCCGGCGAATTCGACCAGCAGAATCGCGTCCGGGTCGCCCTTGAGGAAACGGTTGACGATGGGCTTGAACGCGGCGTTGCCGCGCGCGAGCTCGATCATCGTGCGGTCCACCAGTTCCACCGCCGTGGGCGCCAGCTTGACGATGTGCTGCGGCGCCTGCATCGATAGCTGGAAGGTCGGGAAGTGGCACACGCCCAGGGCCTTGTGTTGCGGCAGCGGCGCGAGATCGAGATGGATGCGCCGCGTGTAGGCGAGCGTGCCTTCCGAGCCGACCAGGAGGTGGGCGAGGTTGTGCGGCAGGATGGAAGCTTCCGCGCCGGGCTGCACCATGTCGATGTTGTAGCCCTGCACCCGGCGCAACACCTTGGGCCAGCGCGCTTCGATTTCAGCCGCCTCGCGCCGCACGATGGCATGCACGCGCTCGATGAGCGTCTGATAGGCCGGCGGCGCGCCGGCAATCTGATGGCTCGCGCCGAAGTGGAATTCGGAGCCGTCGGCGAGCAGCGCATCGATGCCGCGCACGTTGTGCACCATGTTGCCGTAGCGGATCGAGCGTGAGCCGCAGGAGTTGTTTCCCGCCATGCCGCCGAGGGTCGCCTGCGCGCTGGTGGAAACATCCACCGGAAACCACAGGCCATGCGGCCGCAGATACGCATTCAACTGGTCCAGCACCATGCCCGGCTGCACCACGGCCGTGCGCGCGTCCTTATCGAACCCGAGGACCTGGTTCAGGTACTTGGAATTGTCGATCACCAGCGCCGCGCCCACGGTCTGGCCGCACTGCGAGGTGCCGCCGCCGCGCGGCAGGATCGGCACGCCCTGGTCGGCGGCGATCCGGATCGCGATGCGCACGTCCTCTTCGGTCTGCGGCACCACTACCCCTACCGGCTCGATCTGGTAAATGGACGCATCGGTGGAATAGCGGCCGCGGCTGGCGGCATCGAACAGGACCTCGCCGCGGATCTCGCGCCGCAGCCGCGCGGCGAGCGTGCCATCGCCCGCGCGCGGGTGCAGGGTGACGGTCGCAACCTGTTTGGAGGCTCGGTCCATAAGATGTTGAACGCCGATGAATGGTGCTATTTATGCGGCCGCGGTCTCGGCCTGGCGCATGGCGTCGAGCAGCGCTTGCGGCCCCTGCGCGCCGGACACCGCGATCTTGCCGTTGAAAATGAAGAACGGCACGCCTTCCACGCCGATGGCGCGCGCGCGCTGGTCTTCCTGCTCCACCGCCTGCCGCGACTGCGGATCTGCCAGACATCGTTCCGCCGCGGCGCGGTCGAGGCCGGCCGCAGTTGCGATAGCGACCAGGTTTTCCATCCTGGTCAGATCGACGCCATCGAGAAAATAAGCGTGCAGGAAAGCTTCCTTGACCCTGTCCTGCAAGCCATCGGCGTTCAGCCCCGCAGTGCCGGCCAGCGCGATCAGACTGTGCGCGGCGACGGTGTTGGGCTGGCGCGCAATCCGGTCGAACGCGAACGCGATGCCGTGTTCGACGCCGACAGCGGTCACGCGCGCATAAATGTCCTGCGCGCGCGCGGCGCCGAATTTCTGCACCACGTAGTCCTGCCGGCTCATGCCCTCTGCAGGAAGCTGCGGATTGAGCTGAAACGGCTTCCAGGCGAGACTGGGCTTGTCCGCGCCGGGGCTTTGCTCTGCGTATAACGCGAGCGCCGCCTCGATCTGGCGCTTGCCGATGTAGCACCAGGGACAGACCACGTCGGAAATGATGTCGATGTTCAAAATGATCTCCTTGAGCACGCGCAGGGGCTTGCGCATGGGGGCCGGGGGTGAACCTTTCTCTTCCGCCGGTTGTGTTGGCGTAGCGTGCCTCGCTACATTGCTACATTGCTACATTACTACATTACTCAACCAGCCTGCTGGCCCAGCGACTCCAGTACCACCTGCATCTTGTTGCTGAGGTGGCTGCGCAGCAGAAGTGGCAGCAAGGCGCTGTCGCGGCGGATTAGCGCATCGAGAATTTTCTCATGCTCCTCCACCGCATGGTCCCAGCGCTCGCGCGACAGATTGGCCATGTAGCGCGCGCGGCGCACGTGGCCGTTCAAGGCGCGGTAGATGTTGACCAGCGTCGCATTGCCGGCGCACTCGACCAGGCGCAGGTGAATCTGCTGGTTACAGCGGAAATACGGCGCGAGTTCGCCGCGGGTGTGGTGCGCCAGCATCTGGTAATGCAGCGCGCGGATCCCGGCGATGTCGGCATCGCTCGCATTGGCGCAGGCAAGCTCGCCGGCGAGCGCCTCGAGCGCGCCCAGGAGCACGAACATTTCGCGCACCGTCGTGGCGGTAATCGGGGTAACAATCGCGCCGCGATTGGGCAGCAACTCGACCAGACCCTCGGAGGCCAGATACTTGATCGCTTCGCGCACAGGGGTGCGCGAAGTGCGCAGGCGCTCGCACAACACGCGCTCGTTCAGCTTCACCCCAGGTGCGAGTTCGCCCTGAATGATCATGTCGCGCAGGCGCTCGACGACTTCCGCCGCCAACAGGCGCGGCTCGGCTGCGGACGCGGCAGCGATGCTTGCGCCAGGGTCGTTCAAATCTCGTTCCATCGAATTTTGCATATTTGCATACATAATATCGGTAGCGTGAAGATTTCGCAATTCTATTTGATGTATAACAAACAAGTGGTTAAAAAACAGGTTGACTAATTCCTCATGCCCGTGATTATATTGCATACAAAATAAGCCTGTGGCGCTTGAGCTGCCCGGCCCCCTTCTTTGCCCACAAGGAGTTGTTCCATGGTCTTCAAAAGTGGTCGTCATTTCCTGCAGATTCCCGGACCGACCAATGTCCCGGACCGGGTCCTGCGCGCCATCGATTATCCCACCATGGACCATCGCGGGCCAAAGTTCGGCCAGTTGGGCCTGGAGATCATCGATGGCCTCAAGCACGTATTTCAGACGCAGCAACCGGTGGTGATCTACCCGGCCTCGGGCACGGGCGCCTGGGAAGCGGCGCTGGTCAACAGCCTTTCCCCTGGCGACAAGGTGCTGATGGTCGAGACCGGGCACTTTGCCAGCCTGTGGCAGAAAATGGCGGGCAAGCTCGGCTTGCAGGTGGAACTGATTGCCACCGACTGGCGCCGCGGCGCCGATCCGGCCGCGGTCGAAGCCAGATTGAAGGAAGACAAGGCATACGCCATCAAAGCCGTGTGCGTGGTGCAAAACGAAACCTCAACCGGCGTCACCAGCCGCATCGCGCTGATCCGCAAAGCGATCGACGCCGCGGGCCATCCTGCCCTGTTCATGGTGGATACGATTTCCTCGCTCGCATCGATCGATTATCGTCACGACGAATGGGGGGTGGACGTGACCGTGGCCGGCTCGCAGAAGGGCCTGATGTTGCCGCCAGGCCTGTCTTTCAACGCGGTGAGCGAGAAGGCGCGCAAAGCGGCGCAATCCGCAAAGCTGCCCAAGTCTTACTGGGCCTGGGACGAGATCATCGCCGCCAACAAGACCGGCTACTTTCCCTATACGCCGGCGACCAATCTGCTCTACGGATTGCGCGAGGCAATAGAGATGCTGCGCGAAGAAGGCCTGCCGCAGGTGTTCGCGCGCCATGTGCGCCATGCCGAGGCGACGCGGCGCGCGGCGCGCGCCTGGGGGCTGGAGATCCTCTGTGCCAATGCCGAGGAATACAGCAATACCCTCACCGCGCTGATGATGCCCGCCGGCCACGACGCCGACGCGCTCAGAAAGACCATACTCGACGCTTATGACATGTCGCTGGGCACCGGCCTGGGAAGGCTCGCGGGCAAGGTATTCCGCATTGGCCACCTCGGTGACTTCAACGATCTCACCTTAATGGGCACGCTCGCCGGCGTCGAAATGGGACTGGCTCTGGCACGCGTCCCGCACAAACAGGGCGGCGTGGCGGCGGCGATGGCCTATCTCACCGAAGCCGCCGCAAGCCGCAAACCCGGCTAGCCTAGCGCGAACATACTCGCCCAAATCAAACCAGCTGACGTACCTGCCACCCCAAAATCAACCGGAGGACAGAACCATGATGCAACTCACCCGCAAGTTGTTTAACAAAACTTCCCTGCTGTCGCTGGCGGCATTCACCTGCGCCGCGACCCTGCCCATGCAAGCCGCCGCCTGGGAACCTACCAGGCCGGTTGAGGTAATCGTGCCGGCAGGCGCCGGCGGCGCGTCCGACCAGATGGCGCGCACTATTCAGGGCATCATCGTGAAGCACAAACTGATGGCGCAACCGATGCTGGTCATGAACAAGTCCGGGGCGAGCGGCGCCGAGGGCATCATGGATGTCAAAGGCGCCAAGGGCGACCCGCATAAGCTCATGGTGGCGTTCTCCGCCATCTACACGCTGCCGATCGCGGTAAACCTGCCGTTCAACTGGCGCGACCTCAACCCGGTGGCGATGATCGCGATGGACGAGTTCCTGTTGTGGGTCAATTCGGAGACGTCCTACAAGACGCCAAAGGAATTTCTCGCCGCCGCGAAAGCCGCGGGCGGAACTTTCAAGATGGGCGGCACCGGCGCCAAACGCGAGGACCACATCATTACCGTCGCGCTCGATAAAATCGCAGGGGCGCAATTCACCTACATACCCTACAAGAGCGGCGGCGAAGCGGCGACCCAGCTGGTGGGCAAACACACCGATTCCAACGTCAACAACCCGAGCGAAAATATCGCTCAATGGCGGGCGGGGCAGGTGCGCGCGCTGTGCGTATTCTCCGATCAGCGCATGACCTACAAGGACAAGGTCACCAAAGACCAGGCCTGGGCCGACATCCCCACCTGCAAGGAGTCCGGAGTCGATGTGCAATACCAGATGCTGCGCGCCTTCTTTCTGCCTTCGGGCACATCCAAGGACCAGGTTGCGTTCTACGCCGAACTGCTGAAAAAGGTGATCGCCACTCCGGAATGGAAAGAGTACGTGGCGAAACAGGCGCTCAAGGAAAACTATCTCACCGGACAGGACTTCGTGAAGTTTCTGGAGAAGGACGAGGCATTCCACAACAAGCTGATGCACGAAGCCGGGTTTGCCAGCAAGAAGTAGGCGGAGGCCGTTTAAGAATCGCCGAATCGGTCCTGGCTTAGAGGAGCATGAGGGGAGTTATCCCTTCAGTTAGTGAACTCCAATATCCGGCCCTGTCGGGCAGACCCGGAGCGCGCTGGCCGGGTTTGCGCGGCGAACCGATCGTTAGCTGGAGGCAGCGCATGGAGCAACAACAGAACCAGGACAAAGCACACCGCGGCGGCCTGTCGCACGGCGCGATGGATGCAATCGCTTCGGTCGTCATCTTCATCATCGGCGTGGTGATGATGATAGACAATTACAAGATCGGTGCCGGCTGGGCGTCCGATGGGCCGGAATCGGGGTACTTTCCATTTCGCATCGGGGCCATCCTGTGCATCGCGAGCGTCGTGGTACTGCTGAAATCGCTTTTCGGAAAAACGCGCAAACGCGAAATCTTCGTTTCCTGGGAAAGATTCAAACTGGTGCTGCTGGTGTTGCTGCCGACCGCGGTCTACGTCCTGGCCATACAGTTCATCGGCATTTACGTCGCCTCCGCGCTTTTCATTGCCGCGTTCATGCGCGTGATGGACAAGTACAGTTGGTTGAAATCTCTGCTGGTCAGCGTCGCCGTGAGCGTGGCGCTGTACTGGATGTTCGAAATCCAGTTCATGGTGCCACTGCCCAAAGGCCCGCTGGAAGCCCTGATCGGCTACTGAAGACGCACGCCCGGAGAATCGCAGAATGGAGGAGCTCGAGGCATTATTTCAGGGGTTTGCGCTGGCGCTGACCTGGTACAACATCGGCATGATGGCCGTCGGCATCGTGCTCGGGATCGTGATCGGCGTGCTGCCCGGCCTTGGCGGCCCGAACGGCGTGGCCATACTGTTGCCGCTCACATTCACCATGCCGCCAACCTCGGCGATCATCATGCTGTCCTGCATTTACTGGGGGACGCTGTTCGCCGGGGCCATTACCTCGATCCTGTTCAACATCCCCGGAGAAACGCATTCCGTGGCGACTACCTTCGACGGCTACCCCCTGGCCCAGCAGGGCAGGGCGGGGGAGGCGCTCACCGCCGCGTTCACCGGGTCGTTCATCGGGGCCCTGGTGGCGGTGCTGCTGATCACCTTCCTCGCACCCTTGGTCGCCAAGTTCGCGCTCAAATTCGGGCCACCGGAGTTCTTCGCCGTCTATCTGCTCACGTTCTGCAGCTTTGTCGGCACCGGCAAGGATCCGTTCAAGAACATCATCGCCATGATGCTGGGCTTCGGTCTCGCGGCGATCGGCATGGATACCGTGAGCGGCGAGTTGCGCATGACCTTCGGCTGGTCGGAACTGCTGCGCGGCGTCGATTTCCTGATCGTGGTGATCGGCCTGTTCGGCGTCGGCGAAATCCTGATCAGCATGGAAGAAGGGCTGGCGTTCGAGGGCAAGAGCGCCAAGATCAATGCGAAGGTGGTGCTGGAAACCTGGAAAAAGCTGCCGCGCTACTGGCTGACGCTGATCCGCAGCGCTGCCATCGGCTGCTGGATGGGGATCACCCCGGGCGGCGCCACGGCTGCATCCTTCATGGGCTACGGCATCGCCAAGCGATTTTCCAAGGATAGCGACAAATTCGGCACCGGCCTGCTCGAAGGCGTGATCGCGCCGGAAACCGCCGCACACGCATCCGGAACGGCCGCTCTTCTGCCGATGCTGGCGTTGGGCATCCCCGGTTCGGCCACGGCCGCAGTGCTGCTCGGCGGGCTGATGATCTGGGGCCTGCAGCCGGGGCCGCTGCTGTTCGTCGAGCAAAAGGATTTTGTCTGGGGGCTGATCGCCAGCATGTACCTGTCGAACATCGCCGGACTGATCATCGTTTTGTCCACCGTGCCCCTGTTCGCCGCGATTCTGCGCATTCCGTTTTCCATCATCGCGCCTATCATCATCGTGGTGTGCGCCATCGGCGCCTACTCGGTGCACAGCGCCATGCTCGACATTTGGTTCATGGTGTTGTTCGGCGTCATCGGCTACGCCCTGAAGAAGCTTGATTACCCGTTGGCGCCCCTGGTGCTGTCCCTGGTGCTGGGCGACAGGGCGGAAGCGGCGTTCCGCCAGGCGATGATGGGCTCCAAGGGCGCGTTGGGAATTTTCTGGTCCAACTCGCTGGTCGGCTCGATCACCACGCTGGCGCTGCTCATGCTGTGCTGGCCGCTGATTGCAATTGTGTGGAACAGGTTCGGCCGACTGCGCAGCGCGACCGCGGGCGGCAAGCTCGGCTAGGAGCGTATCCGCCGCGTTTGCCTGCCCGCGGTTTCCAACTTCGCGCGACCGCGACAAACGGTCGCGCATTGCGGCATAATCTGGCTTGGAGTCGGCGGACGAAGTTCCCGCCAAGAAGCGCGGAGCACGCGGAGAAGATCAAAACGACCCTCGCGTTCTGCACAGTTGCAGCAACTATCCCAGGAGGAGAAAACCATGAAGCTATTGAGCGCAGCAGTTCTTGCGGTTCTGGCCGCTTTGCCGTCGTTCGCTTCGGCGCAGACGGAACTCAAGCTTGGCCACGTGGGCGAGCCCGGCTCGCTGATCGGCGCCGCGGCCGATGAATTCGCCAAACGCGCCAACGCCAAGCTCGGCGGCAAATATAAGGTAGTGCCCTACGGGTCGAGCCAGCTGGGCGGCGACAAGGAGATGTTGCAGAAACTCAAGCTGGGAACCATCGATCTGGTGGAACCATCGACCGTCATGTCCTCGGAAGCGGACATCTTCGGCGTGTTCGAAATGCCGTATCTGGTCAAGGACCGCCAGCACATGCAGCGCATCGAGAAAGAGCTGTTCTGGTCGAAGTTCGCGCCCGAGGCCGAAAAGAAGGGCATCAAGGTGCTAGCGGTGTGGGAGAACGGCTACAGGCACATCACCAATAACAAGCACCCGATTAACGTTCCGGGCGACCTGAAAGGCATAAAGCTGCGCGTGCCGGAAGGCAAGTGGCGCGTAAAGATGTTCCAGGCGTACGGCGCCAACCCCAGCCCGATGAAGTACTCCGAGGTATTTACCGCGCTGCAGACCGGCGTCATGGACGGCCAGGAAAACCCGTACGCGCAAATCGCCAGCGCCAAGTTCTACGAGGTGCAGAAGTACCTGTCGATCACCGGCCACGTCTATACGCCCGCCTACCTGGTCGCGGGTGCGAAGAAATGGCCCTCGCTGCCGGCCGACGTGCGCAAGATCCTCGAGGACACCGCCAAGGAGACGCAGGCGTTCGTATATGAAAAAGCCGCGAAAGACGACGAGGACCTGCTCGCGAGGATGAAGGCCGGCGGCATCAGCGTGAATACGGCCAACAAGGACGCCTTCATCGCGGCCTCCAAGCCGGTGTACGACGAATACGCCAAGGAGGTGCCAAGCGCCAGGGAAGTCATCGAGCGCGCCATCGCGCTCGGCAAGTAGCGCGTCGCGGCATCCGGCGTTGATCATCGATGACGAGCGGAGGTTGATTTGACGCTGGCGGGATTTCGCGAGGGCTATGCGCGCGCCCTCGAATGGGTGGTCATTGTCCTGATGGCCACGCTGGCGCTCGAAGTGACGATGGGCGTGGTGTTCCGCACCATCGGCATGTCGCTCCCCTGGTACGACGAAGTCGCCGCTATCCTGCTGGCGTGGCTGACTTATTACGGCTCGGCGCTAGCGGCGGTGAAACGCGGGCATATCTCCTGCCCTGAACTGGTGGCGATATTCCCGCCGGCGCTGCGCTTGCCCCTCGCGCTGCTTGCGCAAGCGCTGGTGTTCGCGTTCTTCATCCTGCTCGCATATACCGGCTGGTCGATACTCGAAGTGCTCGCCACCGACCACCTGATATCGCTGCCGGAAATTTCCGTCAACTACGTGCAGTCGGTGATCCCGATCAGCGCAGTGCTGATCCTGGTCGCCGAAGCGCTCAACCTTCCCGCGGTTCTTGCCGAGGCGCGTCACGGCCACGGCGGCGACGCCGAAGGCAAGGCGCAAGAGGCGAGCCATTGATGGAAATCCTGCTGCTCTTCGCCTGCGTGCTGGCACTGGTGCTCATCAACGTGCCGATCGCGGTGGCCCTGGGCATCGTCGCGGTGATCGCGATCGCGACGGTGCAGGGGCTGGCTTCGCTGCCCAACATTCCGATCGTCATGTACAACGGCGCCACCAATTTCCCGCTGCTCGCGATTCCCCTGTTCATCCTTGCCGGCGCGATCATGAACGCCTCCGGCATCTCGACGCGGCTGATCGCATTCGCTTCCGCCTTGCTCGGCTTCGTCCGCGGCGGGCTGGGGATGGTATCGATCGGCGCCTCGATGTTCTTCGCCGAGATTTCCGGCTCCGCGGTCGCCGACGTGGCGGCGCTCGGTTCGATCCTGATCCCGGCGATGAAAAAGAAGGGCTATCCCAAGGCGGTCGCCGCCGCAATAATGTCCTCGGCCGCCACGCTCGCGGTGATCATCCCGCCGTCGATCCCGATGATCCTCTACGCGGTGATGGCGGACGTTTCGGTGGTGCAGATGTTCGTCGCCGGCATCGTGCCGGGCATCATCGGCGGGGTCGGCCTGATGGGCATGGCCTACTGGTTCGCGCTGCGCTATGACCTGCCGCGGGAAGAGGCGTTCCGCTGGTCGCGCGTGGCGCAGACGTTCAGGGAGGCGTTCTGGGCGTTTTTCCTGCCGGTGATCATCCTGGGCGGCATTTTCGGTGGCGTCGTCACCGCCACCGAGGGCGCGGCGCTGGCGGTAATCGCGGCGCTGTTCATCGGCCTGGTCGTCTACCGCGAACTCAATCTTGCCCATCTCAAGGCCGCGATGATCGACGGCGGCTCGCAGACCGCGGTGGTGATGCTGCTGGTGGCGACTTCGGCGCTGCTCGGCTCCTACCTGACCGAGATACAGGCGCCGCAGCAGCTCGCCCGCGCGGTCGCCGAGATCACCACCAACAAGTGGTTCGTGCTGGCGATGCTGAACGTGCTGTTCCTGGTGCTCGGCTGCTTCCTGCACTCGGCGGCGGCGATCATCCTGGTGGTGCCGGTGGTGATACCTTTGGTAAAAGCCGTCGGCATCGATCCGGTGCATTTCGGCCTGATCGTCACCATCAACCTCGGCATCGGCCAACAGACCCCGCCGGTGGCGAGCGTGCTGATGGTCGCGTGCTCGATCGCCAAGGCGAGCGTGTGGGAGGTCAGCAAGGTCAATATTTACTTCATCGGCGTGCTGTTCGCGGTGCTGATGATGGTGACTTACATCCCCGTCACGGGGCTGGGGCTGGTGGAGTTCTTCTACCGCTGATATTTGCCAAGAAGGACACAAAGGTTCGCAAAGCGGGTTGGACACACCTTTCGTTCGCGTCCATTGTGATTAATACAAAGGTCCTGAGCTCATGTCTGATCCTGTTTATTCCGAACGCGACGGCGCGATCGCGACCGTAGTGCTGAACAACCCGGAAAAGCTGAACGCCCTCAGCTTTGCCATGTGGATACGCCTGGGCGAGGTCATGCGCGGGCTCGAAGCGGACGACGGCGTGCGCTGCGTCGTGCTGCGCGGCGCAGGTGAGCAGGCGTTCGCGGCCGGCGCCGACATTGCGGAATTCGAGAAAGTGCGCACCAACGCCAACGTGGCGAAGGACTACGGCAACAAGATCGAAGACACGATGCGCGCAGTGGCCGAATGCCGCCACCCGACCGTGGCCATGATCCACGGCGTTTGCGTAGGCGGCGGGTTGGAAATCGCCTCGCAATGCGATCTGCGCATCTGCGGCGCATCGAGCCGCTTCGGCATCCCCATCAACAAGCTCGGCCTGGTGGTCGGTTACGGCGAAATGCAGGCGCTGATCGACCGCGTCGGTCGCGCCACTGCGCTGGAGATCCTGCTCGAGGGCCGGGTGTTCGGCGCCGACGAAGCGAAGCAGAAAGGCCTGGTCAACCGCGTCGTCGCCGACGACCAGGTCGAGGCGGAAGCGCTCGCCGCGGCCGCGCGCATCGCCGCCGGCGCGCCGCTGGTGGCGCGCTGGCACAAGAAATTCGCGCACCGGCTGGCCGATCCGCGTCCGCTCAGCGAGGTCGAACGCGACGAAGGCTACGCCTGCTTCGACACCGAGGACTACCGCATCGACTTCAAGGCGTTTCTGGCGAAGCAGAAGCCGCAGTTCAGAGGCAGCTAGGAATCTTCAACCATCGGTAGAATCGCAACGCCGATGAAGCAAGGCGCAGCCCGCCTCGGCTTAAATTTTCGCGGCGACTGTGGCACACTACGCAACTTGCCTGTCTTTTGACGTACCCCAGGCGAGCCTATAAAACTACGCCCGCAGCACTACAACCAAATCGGGCAATACTCGGAGGAGGCACCATGAAACTGACATCCAAACTGGCCGCGCTGCTGTCGATGCTCGCGTTCGCGCTGTGCACAACGCTCGCCCAGGCCCAGGCCTGGCCGACGAAGGCCATCCGCATCATCAACCCCTTCCCCGCTGGCGGCGGCACCGACACCTTCGCGCGGCCGCTCTCGGCGAAGATGACGCAAAGCCTGGGCCAGACCGTGTACATCGAGAACCAGGGTGGCGCCGGCGGCACCGTGGGCGCGGCCAATGCCGCGCGCGCCACGCCCGACGGCTACACCTTCTTCATGGGCGCAATCCATCACACCATCGCCGAGAGCGTCTACAGCAAGCTGACCTACAACCTCGAGAGGGATTTCATTCCGATCACCGTGGTGGCCACCGTGCCGCAGGTGATGGTGGTTCATCCCAAGCACCCGTTCAAGACGATCAAGGAACTGGTCGATTACGCCAAGGCGAATCCAGGCAAACTCAACTTCGGCTCGCCCGGCGCGGGCACCGCGCACCACCTCGCGATGGAACTGTTCATGAACGTCACCGGCACAAGAATGGTCCATGTTCCCTATCGCGGCGCCGGGCCGATGATGCAGGACTTCCTCGCCGGCCAGATCGACCTGGTGTTCGACGGCATGGGCACTTCGGCTACGCAGATGAAAGGGGGCAAGCTGCGCGGCCTCGCCATCGCCACACCCCAGCGCGTGGCGCAGTTCCCCGATCTGCCCACCATGGACGAAGTCGGTGTTCCCGGCATGGTAGTCAGCAGCTGGTATGCGCTGTGGGCGATCAAGGGCACTCCCAAGGAGATCGTCGACCGCATGTACCAGGAAACCGTAAAAGCAATGAACCAGCCGGACATGAAGAGAATCTGGGAGTCGCAGGTCGCCGACATCGGCGGCATGCCGCCGGACCAGTTCACCAGCTATGTACACAGCGAGATCGGCCGTTGGGGCAAGGTGGTCAGGGACGCCGGCGTAAAGCTCGACTAGCCATTATCAGATTGGCACAGGGGGCGCGAACGCACCCTGTGTCGCCTCACGTTCAGCGAGAATCCACTCCCATGCCCGGACCCCTATCCCATATTCGCGTACTCGACCTCTCCCGCGTGCTCGCCGGCCCCTGGGCCGGGCAGAACCTGGCCGACCTCGGCGCCGAAGTGATCAAGGTCGAGCGCCCCAAGTTCGGCGACGACTCGCGCACCTACGGCCCGCCCTGGGTGAAGGACCAGGAAGGCCGCGACACCAAGGATTCGGCCTATTTCACCTCCGCCAATCGCGGCAAGAGATCGATCACCCTAAACATCTCCGGGCCCGAGGGCCAGAAACTGGTGCGCGAACTCGCGCGCGTCTGCGACGTCCTGATCGAAAACTACAAATTCGGCGATCTGGCGCGCTACGGTCTCGCCTACGACGACCTGAAGCAAATCAACCCGCGCCTGATCTACTGCTCGGTCACCGGCTTCGGCCAGACCGGCCCCTACCGCGAGCATCCCGGCTACGACTTCATGATCCAGGGCATGGGCGGGATGATGAGCGTCACCGGCGAACCCGACGGCGCCCCGGGCGGTGGCCCGCAGCGGGCCGGCGTCCCGGTGGCGGACATCATCACCGGCATGTACGCCAGCATCGCCATCTGCGCCGCGGTCGCCCACCGCGCCGAGACCGGCATCGGCCAGCACCTCGATCTCGCCCTGCTCGATTCGCAGATCGCGCTGCTCGCCTATCAGAACACGAACTACTTCGCCACCGGCTCGGCGCCCAAGCGCATCGGCAACCTGCATCCGAACATCGTGCCGTATCAGCCGTTCCGCACCAAGGACGGAAACGTCATCCTCGCCTGCGCCAACGACAACCTGTATCGCAAGTTCTGCCAGGCCGCGGGCTGCGCGGAGCTGGCGGAGGACGCGCGCTTCGCTTCGAACGGCAAGCGCGTGGAGAACCGCGCCGAGATGACGCGCCTGCTGCAGGAGATCATGCTCAAACGCAGCACGCGTGACTGGGTGGAACTGCTCGAAGCGGCAGGCATCCCCAACGGCCCGATCAACGACCTTGCGCAGGTGTACGAGGAGCCGCAGGTGAAGGCGCGCGGCATCAAAATCGAGCTCAACCATCCGGTCGCGGGCAAACTGCCGACGGTGGCGAGCCCGATGCGCTTCTCCGCCACCCCGGTCGAGTACAAGCTCGCCCCGCCGGTGCTCGGCCAGCACACCGAGGAAATCCTGCGCGGCCTGCTGAAGAAGACCGATGCGGAGATTGCCAGGCTGAAAGCCGACGGCACGGTTTGATTGCCGGCGTGTGGGGCGTACCTTGTGTACGCCAGCGCACGGTAAAAACCTGGGCAAAGTGCAAACATGGGGTCCCTGTCCACGAAGGGCCTGACCATGAACCGAACCTACGCCATACGAAAGCTGTTGCTGTCGCTATTGCTGGCCGCCAGTGCCTTTGCAGCGCCCGCATACGCGCAGATCAGCGTCAACATCAACATCGCACCGCCCCCGCCGCAGTATGAAGTCGTGCCGACCATTCCGTCAGGCTATGTCTGGGCGCCCGGATACTGGGGCTGGACCGGCGAGCGCCACGTCTGGGTTCGCGGACGCGCCATCTTTCAACGCGAGGGCTATCGCTGGGAGCCGGACCGCTGGGAGCAGCGCGACCGGACCTACTATCGCACAGAGGGCCGCTGGGTACGCGACAAGGGCTACAAAGCCGTAAAAGTGAAAAAGGAAAAGAAGGAAAAGAAACAAAAGGGCCAAGGCAATAACGGCAAGCATGGCAGAGGCGGCTAACACGACGGCGGGGGTCTTGTTGGTTCAGCAATCGATGCCCGTTCGCGGTGTGGACGGGTATTTTCTCCGGTACGCAGGGTAGTACGATCTAAATTCGTTTCACCACAGACTGAGCAGCATTTTCGCCGCCAGTCCGTAGAGCAGCAGCGCAAACACCTGCTTCAGCCGCTTGGTCGGAAGGCGGTGCGCCGCGGCCGCGCCCAGCGGCGCGGTCAGCACACTCGCGAGCGCGATCCCGAGCATGGCCGGCAGATACACATAGCCGATGCTGTACGGCGGCAGGCCGCTTTGCCCCCAGCCCGCGATGACGAAACCGACGCTGCCCGCAAGCGCGATCGGAAAGCCGACGATCGCCGCCGTGCCTATCGCCTGCAGCATGGGCACGTTGCAATAGAGGGCGAAGGGAATGGTGAGGAACGCGCCGCCCAGGGCTGCGAGCGAGGAAACGAAGCTGATACCCAGGCCCACCAGCATCGACCCCAGTGCCCCCGGCAGAGGTCGCGAAGGCTTGGGCTTGCGATCGAGCAGGATGTTGCTCGCGGCGAAGAAGACGACGACGGTAAACAGGGCGGCGAACACCTGCGTCGAAATCCAGACGGTAATGTTCGAACCGAGGAGCCCGCCGATGAGGATGCCCGGCGTCAGCGCCAGCGCCAGATCCCAGCGCACCGCGCCGCGCACAGCATGGGCGCGCATGCTCGACACCGAGGTGAACAGGATGCTCGCCATGCCGGTGCCGACGGCAAGGTGCATGATCTGCGCCTTGGGCAGTCCCTGCGCCTCGAACAGCATCACCAGCAGCGGCACCATGATGGCGCCGCCGCCTATGCCCAGCAGCCCGGCGAAAAACCCCACCGCCGCACCGATCGCGGCATAGCCCAGCCACCATTCCATCGCTTGTATCTCGTTACGAAATGAGGGGATATCTCCCCTCATGCTCCCCTAGGTTAGATACCGTTTCGGAAATTCTGAAACGGCCTCTTATTCGTTCGCGCCCAGCAACAGCTCTGCGACTTCGACAAAGCCCTCGCCGCCGCGCCGGCGGCTGACATAGACAGGCGGAGTGGTCAGGCGCATGCCGAAATCGGCCACGTTGGCCACTCCGACCGAATTGGAAAAGAAACTGAACATGGGCGCGTCATTGGGCGAGTCACCGACGAACAGGTAGCGGGCCTCGTCGCGCGCGAGTTCGACGCCGTAGCGCTCCTGCATCAGCGTGCGCGTCATGCCCAGCTTGTCGTAGTCGCCGAACCAGCCGTTGACGTGGATCGAGCTGACTTTCGCCGTCATGCCGGCCGCGCGCATCAGTGCGACGATCCGGTCCACTTCTGCATCGGCCAAGCGCGGCACATCCTCGCAGTAGTCGATCGCGAGATCGGCCTCGCGGTAAAGCTGGTCGGAAGCGAGCGCGCAGCCGGACACTTCGCTCAGAATGCGTTCACGCACGGCGACCATTTTTTCGCGGTTGGCGGCGCGCGAAACCGCATCGAACAAGAAGCGCTGCACCAGCTTTTTGCGTGCGGCGTCATAATAGAAATAGAAAGCGCCGTTCTCGCCCACCACCGCGTCCACCGGCCACATGCGCGCGATATGGTCGCACCAGCCGGCCGGCCGCCCCGTGATCGGGATCACCAGCTTGCCGCCTGCGTGCAGCCGCTCCAGCGCGGCATAGGCACACGCGCTGAGTTTGCCCTCGCTGGTGAGCGTGTCGTCGATGTCGCAGAACACGCCGCGGATGTCCTTCGCGGCCGCGACCGGCAACGCGGCGAGCTCCTTCATCGCCCGCCCGCCATGCATGCGGCCACGCGGCGGCGCTGCGCCTCGCTCATGTGCAGGCCGCACTTGGTGCGCCGCCACAGAACGTCCTCGGCCGAACGCGCCCATTCGTGCTCGACGAGGTAGGCGAGTTCGCGCTCATACAGTCCGCCGCCGAAGTTCTCGCCCAGGTCGGCCGCAGTTTTCGCGTCATCAAGGATCTTCCGGCTTAGCGTGCCGTGGCGGCGCAGCAGCCGCGCCAGCCAATGCGGGTCGAGCGCGGGGTAGCGCGTGCGGAACTCGCCCAGCACCATCTGGAAATCGCGCCCGCCGAAATCGCCGCCCGGCAATGCCTCGGCATGGGTCCAGCGCCGGTGCGCCGGGATCCAGCGCGCGAGCTTGTCCATCACCTGCTCGGCCAGCTTGCGGTAGGTGGTGATCTTGCCACCGAATACCGACAGCAACGGCGGGCCCTGCGCATCGAGCAGCAGCACATAGTCGCGGGTGATGGCCGACGGGTCCTCCTTGCCGTCGTCGTACAGCGGCCGCACGCCGCTGTAGCTCCAGGCCACCTGGTCGGCGGTCACTTCGCGCGCGCTGTAGCGGCTCGCCGCCGCGCACAGGTAGGCGACCTCGTCGGGCGAGATGGCGGCTGGAAGGTCCTGCTCCGAAACCTGTACGTCGGTGGTGCCGATGAGGGTAAATTCGCGCTCGTAGGGAATCATGAACACCACGCGCCGGTCCGGATTTTGCAGGATATAGGCGTAGCGCTGGTCGTGGATGCGCGGCACCACGATGTGGCTGCCTTTCACCAGACGCACGCGGCCGGGCGATTCGAGGTTCAGTTCGCGCTCGAGCAGGCTCTTCACCCAGGGGCCGGCGGCATTCACCAGAATACGCGCGCGCACCTCGCTTTCCCTGCCGCTGGCCCGGTCCCGCAGTGTCACGCGCCAGGCATCGCCCTCGCGCCGCGCGCCGCTGCAGCGCGTGCGTGCGAGCACGGTCGCGCCATGCGCGCGCGCAGAGGACAGGGTCAGCACCACCAGGCGCGCGTCGTCCACCCAGGCATCGCAATAAGCAAAACCGCGGGTGAACTCCGGCTTCAGGCCTGCGCCGTGGCCCTCCGGCGTGAGCCTGACGCCGCGCGACTTGGGCAGGCTGGTGCGGCCGCCCATATGGTCGTAGAGGAACAAGCCGGCGCGGATCATCCATGCCGGGCGCAGATGCCTTTCGTGCGGCAGCACGAATTCCAGCGGCCAGATGATATGCGGCGCGATGCGCAGCATCACTTCGCGCTCGGCCAGCGACTCCGATACCAGGCGGAACTCGTAGTATTCGAGGTAGCGCAGGCCGCCGTGGATCAGCTTGGTGCTGGCCGAGGAGGTCGCCGAGGCGAAATCGTTCTGCTCGGCGAGCAACACCTTGAGGCCGCGGCCGGCGGCATCGCGCGCGATACCCGCGCCGTTGATGCCGCCGCCGATGACGGCGATGTCGTAGAGTTCCATTGAGCCAGGTGTTCAGGCGCGATCCAAGCCTTGAGCGCGGGAATGGCGGCAAGGTGCCGGATTATAGCAGTGCCATGCACCCGGCTCCCGTGCCAAGGCTGGCGACAAACAGGACAGCCACGGTGCCAGATACTACAATGGCGGTCCCTTTTCAGATCGAGGCGGTTATGCCGATTACCCAAACCCCCACCGGATTGACCATTGAAGACCTCGTCCTCGGCGCAGGCGCAGCCGCGGCCGCCGGCCAGAGCGTCACCGTGCACTACACCGGTTGGCTCGCGAGCGGCAGCAAATTCGACTCGAGCAAGGACCGCAACGACCCTTTCGTGTTCCACCTGGGCGCAGGGCAGGTCATCCGCGGCTGGGATGAGGGCGTGCAAGGCATGCTGGTGGGAGGCACGCGGAAACTGACCATCCCGCCCGAGCTAGGTTACGGCGCGCGCGGCGCGGGCGGCGTGATTCCGCCGAATGCGACGCTGGTGTTCGAGGTGGAACTGCTCGCAATCGACTGAGCCGGCGCTGCAGCTCGCCTGGCAGCCAGCTGCCGGCGCCGTCCCGCAGGGACTTGTTTCAGTCGTCCTGCGGGGGCTTCTTTCAATCGCCCCACAGAGACTCCCTTCGGTCGCCCCCAAGGTGGGTTCGTTTCACTCGCACCGCGGGGACTCCCTGCGGTCGTAATGCACCGCCAGCCAAAGGGTAATCGCGGCAGTCGATTCGACCCGATGCCGGCGATGCGGCGCGATATCGACGAAATCGCCCGCCTTCAATAGACGCGGCGCCGGCTCGTCCTCGAAGGCGAGCCTCGCCTCACCCTGCAGCAACAGCACCCACTCCGCCTGCGGCTGGTCGTACCAGAATCCAGGCGGGCTCGCCTGTCCGGTGGAAACGATGCGCTCTATCCTCAGGCCCGGGCGCGACAGCAGTTCGACCAATTGCTCCGCCTGTGCGTCTGAGGGAAGCGCGGCGAACAGGTTATGCATCTTTCGCGCGCGACTTTTCCGCCTCCAGCATCGATAGCGTGATGCGGGCGCGGGCCAGGTACTCGCGCAGGATTTTGACCGCCGAACGGTCGAGCGTATTGCCGTGATGCGGTCGGTGCAGGACGTCCTCGTGGCCGTTGAGTTTCACCCGCAGGCGCGCGCCCGAGAGCGATTCGACCTCGGCCCCGAGATGATGCAGCAGCGACTCCACCTCGCGCCAATGAATATTGCCGCTGATAGGGTCGCGGAAAATGGACTGGATCAGATGTTCATGCTTGTGGCTCATCGCAGGCGGCCTCGTGCAGGAATAGCCCTGCACTCATGATAGCCGAGCCGGCGAAAGCGTGTTGCGGGCGCAACGGCTGCCGCCCCGGCTGAAGCGGCAACGCGCAAACGCCGTATTGCCGTGCTGCCTACTTGTGGCCCCAGATCTCCTGCACCCGGGCGTCCCGGCCGCAGCCGTTGCGGTAGTAGGCATAGCGGATCGGATTCTTGGTGTAGTAGTCCTGGTGATATTCCTCGGCGGGATAGAACGCCGAGGCGGCGGCGATTTGCGTAAACACCTGCTTCAGCTTGCCGCTTTTCAGCAACGCATCGCGGCTGGCTTCGGCGATTTTGCGTTCGGTCTCGTTCTGCCAATAGATGCCGCTGCGATACTGCGAGCCGACGTCGCAAAACTGCCTGTCCTTCACCGTCGGGTCGATATGGCGCCAGAAGTAGTCGACCAATTGCTGATAACTTACTTTCGCCGGATCGTAGCGCACGCGCACTGCCTCGGTGTGCCCGGTGCCGCCGGCGCTGACTTGCTGATAGCTGGGATTTGGAATCTTGCCGGCGGTGTAGCCGGATTCTGTCGCGAGCACACCCGGCAGCTTGTCGAAATCCGCTTCCAGGCACCAGAAGCAGCCGCCGGCGAAAACGGCGGTCGCAGCGGCCATCGCACTGTCCGCGGGTTTTGCCGGCTGCGCAGCAGCGGTGAAACCGACGCTGCCCAGCAGCAGCAAAACAGTCGCGGCGAGGGCCGCTAATCCCAGACTGGTCTTCACGTGCGCAGCCCCGGCAACTTGGCGGCGCGCGGCACGAATTGCAGCGCGACACCGTTGTTGCAATAGCGCTTGCCCGTCGGTTGGGGGCCGTCGTCGAAGAGATGACCCTGGTGGCCGCCGCAACGCACACAGTGGTACTCCGTGCGCGGATAGATCAATATGTAATCCGTCCTGGTGGCGACAGCGCCCGGCAGCGACTGCCAGAAGCTCGGCCAGCCGGTGCCGCTCTCGTACTTCTTGCTGCTGTCGAACAGGGGCAGATTGCAGGCGGCGCAGACGAAAGTTCCGTCACGCTTCTCCTGGTTCAAGGGACTGGTGCCGGCGCGTTCCGTATCCTCCTCGAACAATACGCGATACGCGGCAGGCGGCAGCAGGGAAGCCCATTCGGCTTTCGACTTGCGCAGCACCGGGCCGGCACCTTCCTTCGCCGGCGCAAGGCCGGCGCTGATCAATGGTAGTGCGGTCAAGCCCAACAGCCATTTCAGTGATCGACGACGATCCATGACTTTCTCCGGAAGATTATGCATTTGACCTTTCAAGGCCAGCGACGTCGCTGGCGCCAGCCCCGTTGCAGACGAGTGTACACGCCTCGCAACGCGCCTCCACAGGATCGCATTTGGCGCGCTATGACACGTAGTTCGGCGGCAACCGGCGCACGGTTACACGCTAGGGCACAATTCGTCGACGCCAGGCAAGAGTTGAACTTAATCCCGCACAGCTGTAACCAAAGGCTTCGATGCAGCGAATGCAAGTAACAGACCGGCTGAACGCGAGCGAGGAGAGGCTCAGAAATCTGCTCGTACTCGGACTCGCCGGCGACGAGCCGGCCTACCGTGCGTTTCTGCAGGAACTGAGCGCGCATTTGCGCGCCTTCCTGAGGAAACGCCTCGCCCGCTTGCCGGACGAGGTGGAGGATCTGGTGCAGGAATCGCTGCTGGCCGTGCACAACCAACGCCACACCTATGACGCGGTACAGCCGTTGACGGCGTGGATACACGCGATCGCGAAGTACAAGCTCATCGATTTGCTGCGCCGGCGCGCGCGGCGTGACTTGCTCACCGATCCGCTGGAGGACGAGCTCGGCTTGGCATCCGCTTCGGACACCGAAGCCGCGGACGCGCGCCGCGATCTGGGCAAGCTGCTGGCGCAGCTGCCCGAGCGGCAACGCCTGCCCATCGTCCATGTGAAGCTGGAGGGTCTGTCGGTGACCGAAACCGCCAGGCTCACGGGCATGTCGGAATCTGCGGTCAAGGTGGGCGTGCACCGCGGCCTGAAGGCGCTGGCGGCAATGATTAGGGAAGATGCATGAGAACCGACGATCTGGTAGCCATGCTGGCGACCGGCGCCGGCACGGTGCAGCCGAACCAGGCGGCACGCCGCTATGCGACTGCCGTCGGCTGGGGTAGCGCGGGTGCGGTGCTGCTGATGACTATCCTGCTCGGCCCCCGTCACGATCTTGCCGCGGCGATCATGCTGCCGATGTTCTGGACCAAAGTCGCGTTTGTTACGAGCCTTGCCGTGGCCAGTTTGCTCGCGGCCTGGCGCCTGTCGCGGCCGGGTGTGAGCCTTGCCTGGGTGCCTGGCGTCTTGGGCGCGCCGGTGCTCGCGATCTGGCTGCTCGCGGCAATCGTGCTTATGCGCGCGGACGCGGCGCAGCGTAAGGCACTGTTCTTCGGCGATACCTGGAACTCCTGCCCATTCCTGATCGCTATGCTGTCCGCGCCGGTATTCGTCGCAGTGGTGTGGGCGATGAAGGGACTGGCGCCGACGCGCTTGCGCCTTGCCGGCGCCGCTGCAGGGCTGCTTTCCGGAGCCGTCGCGACAATGGTGTATAGCGTGCACTGCCCGGAACTCGCGGCGCCTTTCATCGGCTTCTGGTATCTGCTCGGCGTACTGATCCCGACCGCCGTCGGCACCCTGCTCGGTCCGCGCGTGCTGCGCTGGTAGCGCAGGCGGCGCCCGAGTCCGAGCGCCGCGCACCCATCGCGCGGGCATCAAGCCAGCGCGGAAGCGATCGCCATTCCGGGTTAAACTTGCGCCACCCAATCACCGGAAGCCCCGATGCGCTGGCGCATCACCTCGCTGCTGCTGAACCTCGCCCACGCGATCGATCATCTGATGCTGCTGGTGTTCGCGACCGCGGTATCCGCGATCGCGCACGATTTCGGCATTGGCCGCTGGGAGGATCTCATGCCTTACACCACCGGGGCCTTCCTCATGTTCGGCATCGGATCGTTCCCGTCGGGGCGGCTGGGAGACCTGTGGGGCCGGCGCGCGATGATGCTGGTATTTTTCTTCGGCATGGGCGCATCCGCCGTGCTGATTGCGCTCACGCAAAACGCCTGGCAGTTGGCGCTGGCGCTTGGCTTGATGGGCGCCTTTGCATCGATCTACCACCCGGTGGGCATCCCGATGTTGCTGCGCCACACGCGCAAGCCGGGCATCACCATAGGCATCAACGGCATGGCCGGCAACCTGGGCATCGCCGCGGCGGCCATATCGACCGGATTCCTGATTCAGTACGCGGATTGGCGAACAACCTTCATCGTGCCCGGCCTCATCTCGATTGTCTGCGGTTTCCTGTTCATGAAGATCGCGCCGCAAGAGCAAGGCGCGCCGGGGAAACAAGCCATTCGGCAGATCGAACTTCCGACCGCCACCCGAAACCGGGTTTTCCTGGTGATGACCATGCTGGCCATCACTTCCAGCATCCTGTTCAATTTCACCACCAACGGCAACGGCGAGCTGCTCAAAGCGCGGCTGCCGATTCTGGTGCAACAGCCGGCCTTGCTCGGGGTGCTGCTGGCGGTAGTGTATGCGCTGTCTTCGGTGTCCCAGCTGGCCGTGGGGCGCCTGATCGATCGCTTTCCGATACGCAACGTGATGCTCGGTATCATCGCCTGCCAGGGACCGGTTTTCCTTCTTGCAGCGTTCAGCCAGGGCTGGGTGCTGTACGCGGCCATGATCATTTTCATGGTGCTGATTTTCGGCGCGATCCCGTTTACCGACGCCATCATCGCGCGCTTCGTCGACGACAGCATCCGGTCCCGCGTAAGCGGCATGCGCTTGGCTGTTTCCTTCAGCGTGAGTTCGATGGCCGTCTGGGCACTGGGACCTGCGGTCAAGGCGGCCGGTTTCGGCTCGGCCCTGCTGGTGCTGGGAGCCGTGGCCATCTGCTCGCTCCTGATCACCTGGCAATTGCCCGACGAGCAAAGCATCCGCAAAGCCTCCGAGATCCCCAGCCCGCAGGCCGCCTGAACGGCATTTCGTTCGATCCGGTCTGCTGCTCCTTGCACGTTGCCGGCAATCAAGCGCCGGCGCGGCGCGCGACCATAATCCCCTCCTTTAGCCCGGCGATGAACCAAGTCTGATATTTGTCAATATAGCCCCCGGAAGAGGGATCAGAGTTCGAAAAAACGGAGGGGGATTTCAAGTAATGTTCGACGTTCCCGCGGCAATTCTCGAACTAGCCACCAAGTGCCGACACCGCTTCTCGTGTCTGCAGAGCGGTCAATGCGGTGACAGCCCGATGTGCGACGTGGAAGCAACGCACGGCAAGAACGTACTCTGCGTCCAGGCCGCAGGCTGGCCCGGCTGCGACTACCACCTGGATTTCGGCGGGGCCAGGTTTTGCGTTTGCCCGGTCCGTTGTGCGATTCACCTGCAGCATGGCGTGTGACCGCCAAGTCCGGGCGTCACTCGGGACCGGTGCGCAGATTTATGGCGGCTTCAGTCGCAACCTACCTCCCGTGGATGCCGGATTCGGGCAACCGGGGCGCACTGCCTGACGCGCTCGTTTCATCGTTGGCGCAGACGCGGTGATGGCCCGGGCTCGAATACCGAGTCGCTGGCATGGATGCGGGCGCGAGCGTCTTCTCCGCCAGTCGAACGGTCGCGTCCTGCGGATCATGCTTGTGCACGAATCCGAGCTTGCGCGCGAGGTTTTGCATGGCCTGGTTGGTAGCAAGCGTAATCCCGTGCAGCCGCACCATGCCTGCTGCGCGCGCGTGCTGCAAAAGCGTATCCAGGAGCAAAGTACCGATACCCTTGTGCTGCCAGGCATCCGCGACCACCAGGGCGAATTCAGCGCCAGTTCCATCGCTGTCTCTGACGTAGCGGGCGACGCCCAGCAGGCACGCTTGCACGCCATCGCCGATGACTGCGATGTAGGCCATTTCGCGGTCGTAATCGATGCGTGTCAGTTGCCGGATCTCCTCCGGCGTCAGCTTTCTCGCGCCGAGCAGCCGGTTGTAGCGGCTGTCCCCCGATAAGCCGCCAATGAACGCTCTTTCGATCACGTCGTCGTCCGGGTGTATCGGCCGGATGACAATGTCCGTGCCGTCGGGCAAGCGACGGGATCCCGCCAGATGGGCGGGATAGCGCGCCGGCGCGCGGGTCCGGCCGACGGCGATCGGCATGGTGGCGGCCATGACCTAAACTCCAACCGCGCCGCGCGGGATGCCTGTACCCGCGACCGCATGCCTGGGCAATGCGGCCGGCGCCCCGGCGCAAGCGCTGCGAGCGGGTGGCGCAATGCTGATTGCGCTTTGCTCGAAGGCCTGCACCAGCGCCAGCCCGCTGCGGTCGAGCGCGAACGATTCGCCCGCGCCCAGAACAATATCGCGCCGGTCGCGATCCTGCGTCACCCACACCGAGCCGCTATGGCAGACGATGGTATGTCCAACGCCGCCGCGCACTTTCAACAGCTGTTTCGGTTTCATGCAGAGTCCGTCCTGGTTCAGCTCGAGGTTCATGGCAGTCTCCTATTTACATGCATTCTGATCATGTGAAAATGTGCTACGCTTTCGGCGTCCGCTGGCTCGCGCTGATACGCGGCTTAGACGCTGGAATCGATTATGCGGACCAGTGACGCTTTGCTCAAACGACATTTGAGAATCAATTGCATGAGTTTTAGGAATGCGTAAGCAACCCCGCAGCCTGCCCTCACTCGACTTGCTGCGCGGATTCGAGGCGGCCGCGCGCAACCTCAGTTTCACCAAGGCGGCCGAGGAACTGTTCGTGACCCAGTCGGCCGTGAGCCGCCAGGTAAAGACGGTCGAAGACCATCTCGGCGTCGCGCTGTTCGTGCGGCGCCACCGCGCACTGTCGCTGACCGAAGCGGGGCACGACCTGTACCGCGCGACGGCGCAGGCGCTGCGGCAGCTCGCGGATGCCGCAAGCAAAATCCGGGACCGCGGCGCCGCACGCACGCTGACCGTTACCGCGACCATCGGCTTCGCCTCGTTGTGGCTGATTCCGCGGCTGGCGGATTTCCGCAGCCAGCGTCCGGACATCGATATACGTATCGCGGCCAACAACAACATGCTCGATCTGGAGCGCGAAGGCATAGAGGTCGCGGTCCGTTACTGCACGTCGAAGGCTGCGCCGCGGGGGGCGATCAAACTTTTCGGGGAAGTGGTGCTGCCGGTGTGCAGCCCGAAGGCGGTCACGCGTTCGGCGCCGCTCGTCCTACCCGACGACTTGCGCCACCACGTACTGCTGCACTACGAACGGCCGGATGGAATTACCCCTTGGCTCAGCTGGACCGTGTGGCTCGAAGTCATGCAGCTGCCCGGCCTGAGACCCGCAGGGTCACTGCGTTTCAGTCAGTACGATCAGACCATCCAGGCGGCGATCGACGGCCAGGGAGTCGCGTTGGGAACCTCTCCGCTGGTCAGGCAACTGATCAAGCAAGGCAGGCTGGTAGCGCCGCTGGCGAAGAAATTCGAATCGTCGCGTGCGTACTATCTGGTCACATCCGCCGAAGCGGCCGAGCGGCCGGAGGTAAAGGATTTCGCCGGCTGGTTGCTGCGGCAGGCAAAACGGGAATCAGGAACCCGTAACAAGATGGCTCTTGTTACGGTCTGACTTAAGGGAGCACGAGGGGAGGCATCCCCTCGTTTCGTTACAGGCTCCAAGGGTGCCTGCCGGCATTGCCCGGGGTGCAGTAGAATGACGTCGACAGCGACATGAAGGAGTAGACCACATGCGAGGTACCGTCTTCGTGGTGTTCGCGCCGGATCGCGAATACGAGTTGAGGATCACCGCAGGCGACAAGCCCCTGCCTACGGCGCAGGAAGGCGATCTGTGGTTGTCACAGCAGTTCGAGGAGTTGGGCTGCACCCCCAGAAGTCTGGTCGGAAAAGTGCTCGCCCTGGACAAGGTTCTTGAAGTCGCGCGCGAGGCAGGCGAGAGACGGTTCGCCGGCGACATCGCCTGGGCCGAGGCTTACGCCCGCGCCGTGCTCGCCACCCTCAAGCGCGACACCGTGCGCGTCGACATCGCGCAGAACACCGTAGGTTAAGAATCCGTGGCAAAAGCCATTTTGCTACGGCCGGATTTAGGGGAGCACGAGGGGAGATATCCCCTCGTTTTCTTATAGCCGTTAAGAGGCCGTTTCAGAATTACGGAAACGGACCCTGGCCTAGGCGATCTGGGCGCTCAGGACTGCAGCTGCGCAACCTGCTGCGCCAATTGCTGCATGCGTAAGGCTATCGATTTCAGCAGCGACGCCCCAAACGCAGGCTTGGCCTTGACCAGCTCGAGGAAGTCGGTCCGGTTGATGGGCAGCAGTTTACAGTCGGTCTCCGCGGTCGCCGAGGCCGCGCGCGCGGAGCGGTCGACCAGCGCCATTTCGCCGAACATTCCGCCGGATCCCACGCGTTCGACCACGCTGTTTCCCACCGAGATCGCGACCCTGCCTTCCAGTACAACATACATGAACGCGCCGACGGCGCCGGCGCTCATGATGCCCTTGCCCGCCGCAAATTCCGCTGGCGCCGGCGCGGCGAGCGCCTGCTGCAGGCCAGCCAGCGTTTTGCGGTCCAGAATGTCACCACGCTCGGCAGGAGCGCCTGCCGCCGACCTGGCCGCGCCCAGTTTGGCGATGCTCTGGCGCAAGCGCTGGACCATGGAGCTCATCAGCATCAGCGCGAATTCGGGTTTCTTTTCCAGCGCGGCGTGAAACTGCTTTTCATCCAGCGACAGCACGCGACAGTTGATCTTGGCCATCGCGGTCGCGCTGCGCGGCAGACCCGCGATCACCGCCAATTCGCCGAACACGTCACCCGGCTTTACCACCCCGAAAAACTTGTTCCGGATCATCAGACCGATTTCGCCATCCAACAACAGGTACATCCTCGCGCCCTTGGAGAACAGGCCCCCGGCCTTTTCGTTTTCGGAGAAGATGGCCTTGCCGGCCGGTTTCTCCTCGAGCGTTCCGGCGGAGCGGAAGAACTCCAGCGCGAGGGCAGGCTGATAAAGCGGGCTTTGCGCGGCGACCTGCGCCGTGGCGCGCGCAGCCGCATCGGGATGGGGCGCAGGCTTGGCCGAAAAATCGAGGTCGTCCATGGGAGCTGGTATTTTAATGCTTAATTCAACTGTGGGCGACGCGTTGCGCCAAGCCCAAGTCAATTGGGGGCGCCGGGCCTAATCGCGTCTGATGCCGAATATCCATTGTTATAATCGAGCAACTCGATATGGCTGCCTTACCCTCCCTGCGTCAGCTCGGCTACCTGGTCGCGCTGGCGCAACATCTCAATTTCACGCGCGCGGCCGCCGCCTGCTTTGTCACTCAGTCCACGCTCAGCGCCGGCCTGAAGGAGCTGGAGGCGACGCTGGGCGCGTCCCTGGTCGAGCGCGACCGGCAAAGCGTGCTGATGACGCCGCTGGGCCTGGAGGTGGCCGCGCGCGCGCGCCAGCTGCTCGCCGCGGCCGGGGACCTGGCCGCGCTCGCCGCGGCGTCGGCCGAGCCGATGACGGGCGAGCTGCGTCTGGGCGCGATTCCGACGGTGGCGCCGTTCCTGCTGCCGCGCATTCTCCCCGGCCTGCGCGCCAGATATCCGAAGCTGAAACTGCTGCTGCGCGAAGACGTCAGCGCCAATCTGCTGCAACGGCTGGCGGGTGGACAGCTCGATTTCGCGCTGCTGGCGCTGCCCTACGACATCGGCGATATGCAGGCGCGGCCGCTGTTCGACGACGAGTTCTGGCTGGTCGGCCGCGAGGACGACCCGGCGCTCAAGGCAAAGCGCACAACGGTCACCGCGCCGGTAGCGGAGAAGCTGGTATTGCTGGAGGAGGGCCATTGCCTGCGCCAGCACACACTCGCCGCCTGCACCCGCGCCGAATCGTCCAACCCATCCGGCGTGGAAGCGACCAGCCTGCTTACGCTGGTGCAGATGGTCGAGTCGGGCATCGGCCTGGCGCTGCTGCCCGAACTCGCTCTGAACAGCGGCTTGCTCAACGGAACGGGACTGGTGGCGCGTCCGCTGACGCCGCCAGCGCCCAAGCGCACCATCGCACTGCTGGCGCGGCGCTCGAGCGCGAGACAGGCGGAGTGGGCAGCGCTGGGTGACTTCATCGAGGCGGCGCGCAAGCGGGAGCATTACGCGGTCACCACCTCCAGAGGGCGGCGGCGCCTGGGCTGAACGGCGCGCACGCGCTTGCCGGTTTTAGCGGGGAGGGTCCTGCTGCGACCGCGCAAGCAATGAACGAACGAATGCGCGCGTATGTGCGCCAAAATTCCTGAGCAAACCGGCGACCATACCGGTCATCGCTTCCCGGGCCGGTGGCGACGACTTGTCCAGGACGCCGAACAAATCGAGCCCAGGCTCGGTTTCGCCCAGGACATAGCCTGAGTCGGAGACGTACTTGCCAGGCAGGCTTTGCTCCAGCACCCTGTCGGTGGCGCCGGCCAGCGCATTCGATTCCCGGCTGACCAGCGCGCGCGCGGCACCGTCCGCAAATGCCGTCCGACCGGCGTCGGCCGAAATGTCTTTGACGGCACGAACCAATGCGTCGTCGGCATCACGACGCAAATAGGCGTTTCTCATGCGCTGGTATTGATAGTTCTCCAGCGACAGATGCCGGTTGGAAACCAGCGTGATCGCCTGCTTTTTCGGTTCGTGCAAGCCCAATAAATCAAGCGTGTTGATCCACAACATGCGCGCCACGCTCACCCCCGGCAGCACGGTCGCGTGGAAAGGCTGGGTCAGATCCTCGATGTAATGCAGCGCCCATCCAGCGAAACGCCAGCCCCAGTAAGGATGCGCGGTTTGCAGCGCGTAGGCAGCAAGCGATTGCCACAAATGGATGCGGTATTCCGGGTAGGTCCGCCGCAGGAAACCCGCGGCCTTGTACACAATATCCGCCTCGTGGAAGAAACCCATGTGGAACGGCGCCTGGCTCGCGAACTCCAGCGCCGGATTGCCGAACGGCTGTTTGCCGAAGCCGTAGGATTTTCCGTAAGCGGTTCCGTTGTCATCCCACAGACCGATGTCCATGCCGTAATCCGGCTCGTCGGTGGCGCTGGCGATGACGTCGAGCGGCGCCACCCGGTCCCCCGCGCGCAGCTGCAGGAATATGCTCTCCTGTGCCGTGCTCGCGCGCCGCCGGGTGGTGACTTCGGTCCAGGGCAGCGTGGCTTTCCCCGACACGTTTTCTCCGGGCCGCGCCTGCACGAACAGGTTCAGCTTCATTTCCGGGTTGATGCGCAGCGCCGCGACGAAGCGCTGCCTGAGTTCGGCCGGCGTCCCGCCCGCTCTGAATGCCAGCGCATCGGGACGTGGGGGATACAGCGGAACGCTCGCCCGAGCCCAGGCCTCCTCACGCTGCAGCAGTTGTTCCAGCCCGCGCACCTCGGCGGCGAGGAAGGCGTCCAGGGTCTCGACCTCGATTGCGGGCGCCGCTTTCATTTCAGGCATCGCCGCCAACGCCGGCCATGCGCTCAGGGTGTGGTTGCTCCAGGCCGCCGCCGGTCCGGCTGCGCACGCCAGCACTGGCGCAAGGACGATGCACCCGAGTCTTCGCTTCATCCACCGCTCCCGCGATCCGCTGCGTTCAAGTTCAACATGGTTGCGCTAGTCCAACCGGGGATAACCGGTAATCTTTTGAATTTCGAGGTACAGCGGTTTCAGCCGTGCATACATTTTCCGGTATACGCGGTGATATAGTTGATCGTAGATTTCCCTGTGCTGCGGCAGCGGTTCGAACACGCGCCCGATGCGCGTCATGGCGGCGACCGCACTGGTGAAATCCGGGTGCAGCCGCAGTCCGACCGCGGCGTCGATGGCCGCCCCCAGCGCGGAGGTTTCATAAATGTGCGGCCGCGCCGTAGGCAGGCCGAAGATGTCCGCGGTCAACTGCATCGCCGCGTCGCTTTGCGAGCCGCCGCCCGAAACGCGCAGCGCGGTGACCGGCACGCCGCTGCGTTTTTCGATGCGTTCCTTGCCCTCGCGCAGCGCATAGGCCAGGCCTTCGAGGATCGCGCGATACAGATGCGAGCGGGCGTGGACGTCGCCGAAACCGATGATCGCGCCTTTGGCCTCCGGGCCGGGCTGTTTGATGCCGGGCGTCCAGTACGGCTGCAGCATCAATCCCATGGCGCCGGGCGGGACAGCGCATACCAGCTCGTCGAATAATTCTTCGGCGGCCACGCCTCGGTCTGCCGCCTGCAGTTTCTCGTGATGGCCAAACTGCTCCTTGAACCAATTGACCATCCAGTAGCCGCGGAATATTTGCACCTCGATACTGTAAGCGCCGGGAATAGCCGACGGATAAGGCGGGACGAACGGCGTCACCTCCACATACTTCGCGCTGGTGCTATTGATGGTCGCTGTGGTGCCGTAGCTGAGGCAGCCGATATGCGGCGCGAGGCAGCCGGCGCCTATGACTTCGCAAGCCTTGTCGGCGGCGGCGGCGACGAGCGGCGTGCCGGCGCGTATGCCGGTGGCGGCGGCGGCAGCAGCGTCGATCTCGCCGATCACGCCCCCGGGCGCCACCAGTTGCGGCAGCATCCCGGGCTCAAGCGCCAATGCCTGCCATTTCCAGTCGCCCTGGGCGGCCCATCTCAGCCGCTTGAAGTCGAAAGGGATATAGGCAACCTGCGAGCCGGCCGAATCGACGTAGCGGCCGCACAACCGGTAATTCAGATAGCCGGAGAGCAACAGGAATTTGTCGGTCCGCTTCCATATCTCCGGCTGGTTGGCCTTGATCCAGTTAATCTCCGCCTCGCCGCGGAAAAAGTTGATCGTGCCATCCACCCGCGCCAGTTTGAAAGCCAAGGTCCACCATGGGCTCATAGCCGGCACATTGTCAGTGCGCCGCTGATCGAGCCAGGTGATCGCGGGACGCAGCGGCTTGCCTTGTTTATCCAGATTGATCACCGTCCCGCGCTGGGTGGTGACGGCGACACCCCTTACCGCGCTGTTCGCGATCCCGCTTTGCGCCCACAGCCGCTGGCAGGCAACGCACACGGCCTTCCAGTAATCCTCCGGATCATGCTCGGCCCAACCGGGGTGTTCGGAAAAATACGCTTCCAGATGCACTTGCGCTTTGGCGACAATATTGCCATGCAAATCGAACAACAACGCGCGCACGCTCTGCGTGCCGTTGTCTATCGACAGGATATAGTCGTCGGACATGTCGCATCCTGACAGGAAAAGCGGATTGCCGCTGTCAGCTCGGCGCCGGCGCGCGCCAATCCGGAATGGTTTCGCGCGGCGGCAGGCTGTAGCACTGGCGCCACAAGGCCAGATATGCGTCTTCCTCCGCCAGCCAGCGCTGATCGCTCCAGCCGAGTTCCGCCTGGCACACTGCGCGAATGCGCGGCAGTAGTTCCGCGCCGCCCTGGCGCAGTTGCAGGCCGAGACGGGTGCGGCGCAGCAGCAGATCTTCGAGGTGCATTACCGCCTCGGCGCGCGCCGCCCAGCGCAGTTCGGCCCACAGGGTCAGGCTGCCGGCGATGGTTTCCAGTTCGCCGTCGCGCGCCGCTGCGAGCAGTTCGGCCGCCTGTATACCGTAACGGCCCTGCAGCCTTTGCGCCTGCGCTGTCGTCAACGCGGCGCTTGCCGTCAGCGGCTCGCGTTGCCGGAAAATTCGCGACGCGTGCGCGCGCGCGTGCCGGCCCGGCAACAGCGGCGCGCAATGCTTCAGCGCATCCAGCGCGATCAGGCGGAAGGTGGTCAGCTTGCCGCCGGTGACGGTCAGCAGGCCCTGTTCCAGCCAGACCGCGTGATCGCGTGACTCCCTGGATGGATCTGGCTCGCCGCTATCGATCACCGGGCGCACGCCGGCGAAGGTGGCGATGATGTCGTCCAGGCCGAGGCCGAGTTGCGGAAACTGGAATTCAAGCGCCTGCATCAGGTAGGCCACTTCATCGGATGTGATCGACGCTTCCACCGCCATCCCGGCGTCGTGATCGACATCGGTAGTGCCGACCAGGGTCACGCCTTCCCATGGAAACGCGAATACCGGGCGGCCGTCGCGAGGATGCATCAGGCTCACCGCCTGCGCCACCGGCAGACGCCAGGCCGGCAGCAGCAGATGGCTGCCGCGCAATGGGCGCAGTTTAGGTCCGGCCGCGGCGTTCTGCCGCAGCCCATCGGCCCAGGCGCCGGTGGCGCTAATCACGACTTTGGCCTTGGCCGTGCAGGTCGCGCCGCTGAGCGCATCCCGCAACTCCACCCCGTCTGCCTTGCCCCAGGTGCGCAGCACTTGCGTCGCCGCCAGATAATTGACGGCGACGCCGCCGGCTGCGAGCGCTTCCTGCAGCACGCGCAGCACCAGCCGCGCGTCGTCGGCCTTGGCATCACCGTAGCACATGCCGCCTTTCAGCCCGGCGCGCGCTATGTGCGGTGCCAGCAGCAGAAACTCCTCCGCCGGGTAGTAACGGCGCGAGCGCTGCCCGGCCATCCAGTCGTACAGCGCGAGCCCGAGCGAGAACAGCCAGCGCCCCGGCTTGCGTCCGCGGTAATCGGCGAAGGCAAAACTCTGCGGCTCCACCAGCCCGGCGGCATCGCGCAGCAGGTTTTTGCGCTCCCGCACCGACGCGCGCGTCAGCCGCAGCTTGCCTTCCTTCAGATAGCGCAGCCCGCCGTGAACGAGTTTGGACGAACGGCTGGAGGTGCCCCAGGCGAAATCGCGCTGCTCGACCAGCAATGCGCGCAGGCCCTGGCGCGCCGCTTCGAGCAGTATGCCCGCGCCGGTGATGCCGCCGCCGATGATGACAATATCCCAGTCGCGGGCCAGGATGGCCGGCAGTTGCTCGCGCCAGTTCCTTAGCCACATGGCGTTCAGCCCTCGGGCGGCAGCAGCTTGCCCGGATTCATCATGCCCTGCGGATCGAAATGGCGGAACAGCGCGCGCATCGCACCGATGCCGAGTTCCCCCTTCTCCGCGGTCAGATAGGGCGCGTGATCAGTGCCTACGCCGTGCTGATGGCTGATGCTGCCGCGATTGGCCACTACGGCTGCGCACACGGCCGCTTTCAGCGCGCGCCAGCGCGCAAGGTCGGCGTCGTAGTCACCCGCCAGGCGCCAGACGAAGGTGCTGTAGACGCTCGCCCCCTGCGCATACAGGTGCGACAGATGAGTATAGGTATGCAGCCGCTCGCCGTCTGCGGCCAGTGCACCGCTCGCCGCCTGTTCGATCGCCTGCATCATGGCACCTACGCGGGGCCAGTCGACGGCGGTCTCGGCGGTATCCACCGCGTAGCCGTTCTGCCACAGCGCATTGCGCAGATAGACGCTGCGAAAGCGGTTCTGCTTCCATTTCTCGCCCAGCGCGCGCCCGATATGGACGCCTTGCCCGCTGCGCGCGATCGCCAGCGCCTGCGCTAGCGTGCCGGCGACGCTGGCACGCCGGCCGGATGCGCCCAGCAGCAGCAGGCATTTGCCCTCCTTGCAGCCGCGCCAGGCGAGATAGCGTTGCAGCAGCCCGAGCAACGTCTTGTGGCCGGCCAGAGTCAGCGTGGTCAGCGTTTCCGTCGCATTGGAGAGGCGCAGCATCGACAGCGGCAACTTGGCCTGCGCGATCGCGCGCACCGCGTTTTCCGCCCTCTCCCAATCGGGGAAAAACAGCGCATGAAACGCTTCGCGCTCGGGCAGCGGCGTGATGCGCACACTGGCTTCGGTGAGGATGCCGAGGCGGCCTTCGGAGCCCAGCACCATTTCGCGCAAATCGATTCCGGCCGCCGACGCCGGAAACGTCGGAATCAGCAGCGTGCCGGTGGGCGCCTCGATCTTGCCTCCGGCGAACAGTTGCTCGATGCGGCCGTAACGCAGCGATTGCTGGCCGGAGGAGCGCGTGGCGATCCAGCCGCCCAGCGTCGAATACTCGAACGACTGGGGAAAATGACCCAGCGTGTAGCCCTGCGCGCGCAGCTGCGCTTCCAGGTCCGGACCGGCGATGCCGGCGCCGAAACGCGCGAGCTGCGCCTCGCGGTCCAGTTCAATGAACTGCGTCAGCCGCGACAGGTTGATGGTGAGCACCGGCTGGTCGCCGGTGAGCGCGCTCAGTTGGCCGGCCACGCTGGTGCCGCCGCCGTAGGCAATTACCGCCGCAGCGCGGCCACGGGCGTAATCGAGCAACTCGCGCACGTGCTCGCCGCTTTCCGGAAAGGCGACGCCATCGGGCACCACGTCTACGTGGCCGTAGCGCAGCTTCAGCCAGTCGGGCAGGCTTTGGCCGAGTCCGCAGCGCAGCCGCGTCTCGGGCGCTGCGTCGATCAAGCGATGTGGCGCCAGCCGGCTGGGCGCAATGTTGCGGCAGGCCTCGGCCAGCGTCGCATCCCGGAACGGCCTGGACTGGCCGACGCGCTGCTGCAGAAACGCCAGCGCCTCCGCGTTCAGCGCGAGCTCGATGCTGTCGTCACCCCATCCGTTCCAGCGTCGCACCTGGTGTCCTGCCCTGCGATTGGGATTGATATACTTTGGCGGTAGATTGCACTCCCCGGACCGCGATCCGACTTGCGATGGTAGCTTACCTGAAAGGCGGCATATAGCCATGGCCATGACACAAGCGCGCGAACATTCGCTATCTGCCGCGGACGGCACGCCGCTGTTTGTTGCCGATTGGCCGATCGACTCCGCCCCTGCCGCGCGCGAGGGCATCGTGCTGATGCATGGGCTCGGCGAGCATTGCGGCCGCTATGCGCATGTGGCGCGCTTTTTCAATGATTGCGGCTACTCGGTGCGCAGCTACGATCACCGCGGCCATGGACGCTCGGGCGGCGCGCGCGGCGATGTGCCCGATGCCGAGACGCTGGTGCAGGACGCGAACATCGCGATCGACGACTTTGCCCGGAATCTCGCCGCGCCGCCGCTGCTGCTCGGCCACAGCATGGGAGGCACGTTCGCGGCCTACTATGCAGCGCGGGCGTTGTCGCCGCTCGGCGGCCTGATCCTGTCTTCGCCCGCGTTGCGAATCAGGCTGACGGGCGCGCAAAAACTGTTGCTGCAGGTTCTGGGCGCAGTCGCGCCCGGATTCGGCATACCGAATGGACTCAAGTCCCGCTACCTGTCGCACCGGCAGGAAGTGGTCGATGCCTACGACAGCGATCCGCTGGTGCATGCCAAGATCAGCGCGCGCCTGCTGCGCGCCATGCTGGATGCGATCGAGTCTGCCCAAGCCCACGCATCGGCGCTCAGCGTCCAGACCCTGCTGGTCGTGGCCGGCGACGATCGCCTGGTCGATGCCAGCGGCAGCGAGGCTTTCTTCAGGAAGTTGGCACCGGGTATCGGCGCAATGCATACCTACCCAGGCTACTACCACGAGCTATTCAACGAGGCCGATGCCGGCCGGGTATTCGACGATATGCGCGCATGGTTGGGAGAACGGAAGTCCTTCGAACGCGGCGGCATTCAGGGATAGGCGGCGAGCCCTAGGCTTTGACCGGTCTGTTCCGGGGGGGTGTTCCGTGGCCGGATTGATATGCATCCAGGGCCTCGCGCTATTGATCCGGATAATCATCGCCAGCTTCATGTCGCCCGGTGCAATGCGCGCTAACATGCGGGAACGCGCATACCCGGGACCCGCACGACATGAACGCCGCCAACGACACCCACTCCAAGACCATCGGTTACATCCTCTGGATCTTCGGCTTCACCGGCTCGCACCGCTTCTACTACGGCAAGCCGGTAACCGGAACCATCTGGTTCTTCACGCTGGGCCTGCTCGGCATCGGCTGGCTGATTGACCTCTTCCTCATCCCCGGCATGGACCGCGAAGCCGACCTGCGCTTCCGCGCCGGACGGGTAGACTACAGCGTCGCGTGGGTACTGCTCACTTTCCTCGGTTTCTTCGGCGTGCACCGCATGTATATGGGCAAGTGGCTCACCGGGATCATCTACCTTTGCACCGCGGGCCTGCTGGGGATCGGGTACCTGTACGATTTCTGGACGCTGAATAACCAGATTACCATCGTGAATGCGTCCGCGTAACGTGCGCCGTGCGCACGATTCGTGCTACAGCGGCATCGCCTTCTTTTCAGACAACGCTATCCAGCCGCGCACGATGCGGTAAAGCACCCAGATGCCGGTGCAAAACCAGATGGCTATCGCAATCGGAATCCCCAATACCGTGACGAACGCCATTGCGCCCGCCAGGAAGAACAATAGCGCGAACCAGAACGTGCGGATCTGCCAGCCGAAGTGCGAATCGAGCCAAGTGCCGCGCACCTCCGAGCGCTTCACGTAGTTGAGAATCACACCGACGATCGACGGCCAGCCGGAGAGGAAAGCCGTGACGATCAACGCCGAGCTCAGCAGGCCGGTGAGGGCGCTGAACGCGTGCAGGGCGTAGATCACGTGGGTGAGAGTGATCAGGCCGTCGTGGGGGAGCGGGGCGGGCGTGTCGTTGAGGTCGAAGTCCATGGTGGCCGTTTGTGCCATAGGTTGGTGGGCCGATGCAACATTAACGCTTTGCGCTGAAATCCAAGTCTTCCCCAGGTGCCACCGCAGGAGTCGCCGCCGAAGGTTTCGGTGCAGCCGGTGCCGCAGCCGGCACCCTCGCCGCCGCCCGAATGGCCGCCGGCGAAAGATTCGCCCCGGGCGCAGCAGACGCGCCGGGCGCAGCGCCATGCGAAGCGAACGCCGCCTCCAGGTCCTGCTGGATCTGCGCCACGTCGAACGCAGCCCGCCCCTGCATGCGCAGCAGGATGCGCGCGGGCAAGTCCTGGATGCGCGGCGCGGCGGCGCGCACGTTGGCGGCGGTGGTAAGCATGGGCACGGCGTGGTTGTTCCTGAAACCGGGGTTGGCGCGCTCGATGGCGTCGATGACGGCGGCCTGGGCTTTGGCGATGCCCATGAGGAGTTCGGCTAGCTGGGTGTTGTCCATGGCAGGTTCCTCGTTTCTGTTCCGGCGCGCCAGCATGGAATTGCTGATCTGCGCGTTTGCGTAAGGATACAGCAGGAGCAGGGGTGGGTCAGTAGGCCGGACACCAAGGAATGCCTCCGATCCGTTCGCCACTGCCGGGAGAGGTCCACAGATACTGGCTCCCCGACCGCTGGATGCAAACAAAGGCGGCCCGGAGCCGCCTTTGTTCAGTCGCGGCGAGGGTGTCGCTCCTGCAATTCTCCTTGCTTACTTGCGCTGGCGCAGCTTACGAATGGCGGCGATCTGGGCGGTGGCTTCGGCGAGCTCGGCCATGGCCTTGGCGTATTCCATTTTCCCGGTGCGGTCGGCCAAATGTTCCTGGGCGAGCTTGTGCGCTTCCAGCGCCTTGGCTTCGTCCAGGTCGCGACCGCGGATGGCGGTATCGGCGAGCACGGTGATCAGGTCGGGCTGCACTTCGAGGATGCCGCCGGCGACGAAAATCAGCTCTTCCTCGCCGCCGCCCACGGGTTTGATGCGCACGGTGCCCGGCTTGATGCGCGTGATCAGCGGCGTGTGCCGGGGATAGATGCCGAGCTCGCCCTCTTCGCCCGGCAGCACCACGAACTCCGCTTCGCCGGAGTAAATGGCTTCTTCGGCGCTCACCACGTCAACATGAATCGTATGTGCCATATGACCTAGAACCTTTTTTCCCCGACCACCCGGCGAGCCGGGGGTAGTACTTGGGATTTACTGTAGCGTCTTCGCCTTTTCCACTGCCTCTTCAATCGCGCCGACCATGTAGAAGGCCTGCTCGGGGAGGCTGTCGTAGTCGCCGTTGACGATGCCCTTGAAGCCTTTGATGGTTTCCTTCAGCGGCACGTACTTGCCTTCCTGGCCGGTGAAGTTCTTGGCCACATCGAACGGCTGCGACAGGAAGCGCTGGATCTTGCGCGCGCGCGCCACGGCCAGTTTGTCTTCGGGCGAGAGCTCGTCCATGCCCAGAATGGCGATGATGTCGCGCAGCTCCTTGTAGCGCTGCAGCGTCTGCTGCACCGCGCGCGCGGTGGTGTAATGCTCTTCGCCCACCACGTGCGGGTCCATCTGACGCGAGGTCGAGTCGAGCGGGTCCACCGCGGGGTAGATACCGAGCGAGGCAATGTCACGCGACAGCACCACGGTCGAGTCGAGGTGGCCGAAAGTGGTTGCAGGGGAGGGGTCAGTCAGGTCGTCGGCAGGGACGTACACGGCCTGGATCGAGGTGATCGAGCCGGTCTTGGTCGAGGTGATGCGCTCCTGCAGGCGGCCCATTTCTTCTGCCAGGGTCGGCTGGTAGCCCACCGCCGAAGGCATGCGGCCCAACAGCGCCGACACTTCGGTGCCGGCCAGCGTGAAGCGGTAGATGTTGTCGACGAAGAACAGCACGTCGCGGCCTTCATCGCGGAAGTATTCGGCCATGGTGAGGCCGGTGAGCGCCACGCGCAGCCGGTTGCCGGGCGGCTCGTTCATCTGGCCGTAGACCAAGGCCACCTTGTCGAGCACGCCGCCGTCTTTCATCTCGTGGTAGAAGTCGTTGCCCTCGCGCGTGCGCTCGCCCACGCCGGCGAACACCGACAGGCCCGAGTGTTTCTTCGCGATGTTGTTGATCAGCTCCATCATGTTCACGGTTTTGCCCACCCCGGCGCCTCCGAACAGACCAACCTTGCCGCCCTTGGCAAAGGGGCACACCAGATCGATCACCTTGATGCCGGTCTCGAGCAACTCCTGGCTGGGGGAGAGCTCCTCGTACTTGGGCGCCATGCGGTGGATGGAGGCAACTTTTTCGGCGCCGATCGGGCCGGCTTCGTCGATCGGCCGGCCGAGCACGTCCATGATGCGGCCCAGGGTCTTCGGTCCCACCGGCACCGAGATCGGCGCATTGGTGTTGACCACTTTCATGCCGCGGCGCAGGCCGTCGGAGGAACCCAGCGCGATGGTACGCACGATGCCGTCGCCGAGCTGCTGCTCGACTTCGAGCGTCAGCCCGATTTCGTCCATTTTCAGCGCGTCATAGATATGCGGCATCTGGTCGCGCGGGAACTCCACGTCCACCACGGCGCCGATGCACTGTACGATTGTTCCTTCTTGGCTCATCGTCGTATCCTAGTAGTTCAATTCAAATTCGGTTTGCTAACTCAAACCGCCGCCGCTTGAGCAATTTGGTCTCGCCATAACGGACGCTACGCGTCCATTAGTCTCGCCCAATTGCTCAAGCCGTTGCGTCATACCGCCGCCGCTTGAACAATTTGGTCTTGCCGTAACGGGCGCTATGCGCCCATTAGTCTCGCCCAATTGCTCAAGCCGTCGCGTCATACCGCCGCCGCGCCGGCGACAATTTCGGACAATTCCTTGGTGATCGCCGCCTGGCGGGACTTGTTGTAGATCAGGGTCAGCTCGTCGATGACGCTGCCCGCGTTGTCGCTCGCCGCCTTCATCGCCACCATGCGCGCGCTTTGCTCGGATGCCATGTTCTCGGTCACCGACTGGTAGATCAGCGCTTCGATGTAGCGGGTGAGGGTCTGGTCGAGCACGGCCTTGGCATCGGGCTCGTAGATGTAGTCCCAGGAGCCTTCGGGCGCGCCCAGCCTCGCGCCCGACAGCGGCAGCAGCTGCTCCATCACCGGCTCCTGCTTCATGGTGTTGACGAACTTGGTGTAGAAGATCTCCAGCCGGTCGAAGCGGTCCTGGGTATAGCCGTCGAGCATGATCTTCAGCGCGCCGATCAGGCGTTCCATGTGCGGCTTGTCGCCCATCCCGACCACATGCGACACCACGTTGGCGCCGAGGCGCTGCATGAAGCCCAGGCCCTTGTTGCCGATGCAGCACACTTCGAGACCCTCGCCCTGCGACTCCCACTCGCGCATCTTTGCGAGCGCCATGCGCAGTACGTTGGTGTTGAGGCCGCCGCACAGACCTTTGTCCGCCGTGACGACGATCATGCCGACTTTCTTGGCGGTGTCGCGCGCAACCAGGTAGGGATGGCGATACTCCGGATTCGCGTAGGAGAGGTGGGCCGCGACGTTGCGGATCTTCTCGGCATAGGGTCGGGCGGCGCGCGTGCGCTCCTGCGCCTTGCGCATCTTCGACGCCGCGACCATTTCCATCGCCTTGGTGATCTTGCGCGTGTTTTGCACGCTCTTGATCTTGGTCTTGATTTCCTTTGAACCTGCCATTGCCTGTCTCTTGATCCGTCAATCAATCCGCGGCAAAGGATCGCCGCCATTCCGTCCCATGTAAATCACCGCGAGTTGAACGGCGCCTCGGCGTCCGTTCCTACTCGCGGACTTATTGCGGCGCCCTATGGGCGTCCGTCAATAAGTCCCATTCTGCTTGAAGTCCTTGACCGCCTCGTGCAACATCGCTTCGTCTTCCTTGCTCAGGTCCTTGGTGCTCTCGATGCGCTCGACCAGCGCGGCGTACTTGTCCTTGCAGTAAGCGCGCAGGGCGCGTTCGGCCGCCAGCGCCTTTTTCGTGTCGATGTCGTCGAAATAGCTGTTGTTCACCGCGAACAGTGTCAGGGCCATTTCCCATACCTGCAGCGGCTCGTACTGCGGCTGCTTCATCAGTTCGGTCACCAGGCGCCCGCGCTCGAGCTGCTTACGCGTCGCTTCGTCCAGGTCGGAGGCGAACTGGGCGAAGGCCGCGAGCTCGCGATACTGCGCCAGCGACAGGCGCACGCCGCCGCCCAGCTTCTTGATCACCTTGGTCTGCGCCGCACCACCGACGCGCGACACCGAGATGCCAGCGTTGATGGCGGGGCGGATACCGGCGTTGAACAGGTCGGTCTCCAGGAATATTTGTCCGTCGGTAATCGAAATAACGTTGGTCGGAACGAAAGCGGTGACATCGCCCGCCTGGGTTTCGATCACCGGTAGCGCGGTGAGCGAACCGGTCTTGCCTTTGACCGCGCCTTTGGTGAATTTCTCCACGTACTCCGCGTTCACGCGCGCGGCGCGCTCGAGCAGGCGCGAGTGCAGGTAGAACACGTCGCCGGGATAGGCTTCGCGGCCCGGCGGGCGGCGCAGCAGCAGCGACACTTGGCGGTAGGCCCAGGCCTGCTTGGTCAGGTCGTCATAGATGATCAGCGCGTCCTGGCCGCGGTCGCGGAAGTATTCACCCATGGTGCAGCCGGAGTAGGGCGCGATGTACTGCATCGCGGCGGACTCGGACGCAGTGGCCGCGACGACAATCGTGTAGGCCATGGCGCCGTGCTCTTCCAGCCTGCGCACCACGTTGACCACGGACGAGGCTTTCTGCCCGATCGCGACATAGACGCAGATCAGATCCTTGCCTTTCTGGTTGATGATGGTATCGATCGCCACCGCCGTCTTGCCGGTCTGGCGGTCGCCGATGATCAGCTCGCGCTGGCCGCGGCCGATCGGCACCATGGAATCGATCGCCTTCAGGCCGGTCTGCACCGGCTGCGACACCGATTGGCGCTCGATCACGCCCGGCGCCACTTTCTCGATCACGTCGGTCATCTTGGCGTTGATCGGCCCCTTGCCGTCGATCGGCTGACCGAGCGAGTTGACCACGCGGCCGATGAGTTCCGGGCCGACCGGCACGTCCAGAATGCGGCCGGTGCACTTGACCGTGTCGCCCTCGGAAATATGCTCGTAGGGGCCGAGCACCACCGCGCCGACCGAGTCGCGTTCGAGGTTGAGCGCGAGGCCAAAGGTGTTCTTGGGAAATTCCAGCATCTCGCCCGCCATCACGTCGGAGAGGCCGTGGATGCGGCAGATGCCGTCGGTCACCGACACCACCGTGCCCTGGGTGCGCACGTCGGCGGACAGCGCAAGATTCTGGATCTTGCTCTTGATCAGCTCGCTGATCTCGGACGGATTCAACTGTTGCATGCTTTCTCCTGAACCTTAAGTATTCTCAGCTAGCGAGCAGGCCGGCGGCCATCGCGTCCAGCTTGCCGCGCACCGAGCCGTCGATGACCTCGTCACCGACCACCACGCGCACGCCGCCAATGAGATTGGGGTTGATGCTCACCTGGGGATTAATCTTGCGTTTGAAGCGTTTTTCCAGATCCGCCACCAGGCCGGCAAGCTGCGTGCCCTCCAGGGCAAAGGCGGTGGCGATCTGGGCATCGACCACGCCTTCACGCTCGTTCTTGAGCGTTTCGAACTGCTCGAGGATTTCGGGCAGCAGCGTCAGGCGGTCGTATTCGATCAGGAGCCCGATGAAGGTTTTCGGCTCGGCTGACAGGTCGCCAGGGCACAGAGACAGGAACAATTCCCGCAACTGCACCGCGGTCAAATCGTACTTGGCCAAGCATTCCTGCATGTCCGGATGCGCAGCCACCTGCGCCAGCGTGCGCAGCGTGCCCGACCACGCGGCGAGCGTGCCGCCCGCGTCGGCGAGGCGGAATACCGCTTCGGCGTAGGGTCGCGCGAGAGTAGCGTTCTCGGCCATATGGATTTAGCCTATCGACCCCAAAGGGAGCACACCCTCTTTTGAATCCCCCGTATCGGATGGTGATGCGGCTGCGGGGGCTGCGTAAGATAATTTCATTCTCGCATCACCCTCCTATAGTTCGCGCTTCAGCTGATTAAGCAGCTCGGCGTGGACCTGGGCGTTGACTTCGCGCTGCAGGATTTTCTCGGCGCCGCTGACCACCAGGGCCGCCACCTGCTCGCGCAGGGCTTCCTTGGCACTCGATACTTCCTGCTGGATCTCGGACTTGGCGCCAGCGACCAGGCGATCGCCCTCGGCCTTGGCCGAGTTCTTGGCTTCCTCTATCATCTGCAGCCCGCGCTTTTCGGCGTGGGCGATGATTTCCGCGGCGCGCGCGCGCGCCTTGCCCAGCTCCTCGCTCGCGAGTTTGCCGGAAGCCTCCAGCTGCTGCTTGCCCTCTTCGCCGGCAGCCAAGCCGTCGGCAATCTGCTTCTGCCGCTCTTCAATCGCTTTCATCAACGGCGGCCAGACGAATTTGACCGTAAACAGGATGAAAAGCGCGAACGAAATCGCCTGTGCGATCAGTGTCAAGTTGATGTTCATGTTCGATTTCCCTGGCGGGCACTGGTCCAGCGCGACAGAACCAGCGGTGCGATCAAGTTAACTGGCAGCGACGACGGCGAGCAGCGGGTTGCCGAACGCGAACAGCATCGCGATGCCGACGCCGATAATGAACGAGGCGTCGATCAGGCCGAGCAGCAGGAACACCTTGGCCTGCAATTGCGGGATCAACTCGGGCTGGCGCGCTGCGCCTTCGAGGAAGCGGCTGCACATCAGGGCCACGCCGATGCAGGCGCCCATGGCACCCAGTCCGACCATCAGGCCGATGCCGATGCCGGTGTAGGCCTGAATCATGGCCAAGGCTTGAATTTTATCCATCGTAGTGTCCTCTCTTGAACGAAATGAAGTGTTATCGGGGGGGTAATTGAAGCTTAATGGCTCTCGTGCGCCATCGAGATGTACACGATGGTGAGCATCATGAATATGTACGCCTGCAACACCACGATCAGGATGTGGAATATCGACCAGCCGAGTCCAAGTACGACGCCGAAGAACGCGCCGCTGAGGCTGGTCGCGGCCCACAACCACAAGAGCAGGAAAATGATCTCGCCCGCATACATATTGCCGTACAGCCGCAGCGAATGCGATAGCGGCTTGGACACGTATTCGACCAAGTTGAACAGGAAATTGAACGGCCACAGGGCCGGATGCGCGCCGAAGGGCGCGCAGAAAAGTTCGTGGGTCCAGCCGCCCAGACCTTTGACCGCGATGGAAAAGTAAATCATCAGCAGCAATACCGACAACGACAGCGCGAAAGTGGTGTTGACGTCCGCGGTGGGGACGATTCTGAATTCGTGCTGGTGAAATACGTTAGTCAGAATCCACGACATGATGTCGGCGGGCAGGAAGTCCATCGCGTTCATCAGCAGCACCCACACGAACACGGTGAGTGCGGTTGGCGCAATGAAGTCGCGCTTGCCGTGGAATATGCCCTTCACCTGGTCGTCGACGAAACCGAACAGGAGTTCGACGAAGGCCTGGCGCTTGTTGGGCACGCCCGGGGTCGCGCCACGCGCCACCCACCACATCAGAGCAGTGGCGACGATGCCAAGGACTGCGCCGGTTACCAGCGAATCGACATGCACGGTCCAGAACGGATGGTCCCCGACCGACTGGGCGTTGAAGCCCAGGTGGTGCTGAATATAACTTGTCGCGTTGAGTTCTTGCCCGGCAGCCATTCTATCTAGCCTGATTTGTCCATATTCAAGGGCGCGCTAAGCGCTTATTGCACAATGAGGGGATCTCCCCCGAGGGGACTTCCTTCGGGGCGCATCCCCTCATGCTCCCCTAGGTCGGCTGTTTCGGTGGTTCCGAAACGGCCTTTAAAGCGCCTCTAAGGCTTATCACCGGCAAATAACGCCATACTGAAAATGAGGATCGAAACGACAAACGATCCCAACAGCCCGACCACGACGACTTCTTGATAGAGCGCCAGCACGAACCAAAGCAGTAATCCTGCGAGGAAAAGCTTGGCCGCCTCAGCCTTGAGAGCGGCGAAGAGAACCTCCCCGGCGGATATCCCCTTTTCTCCTGCGCTTTTTGCAGCCAGCGACACAAACGCCAGCCCGGCCGTAATACTGATCAGACCGCCAAGAAGCGCCGATATCGCGCCGTGGATGCCGGCAAACCAGGCCGCAATCGATGCGATGATGGCTGTGGCCAGTACTTGCGACCCGAATACCGGGCGGAACTTTCGCCACACTCGCCGCTATCCTCGCTGCAAAACGGCGAGATTATAGCGGCTTTGACCGCGCACGGTCAATTCAGAATTCAGCGATTACGGGCGCAATGCATTGATCCACATCAATATGAACGGCAGCGGTTAAAGGTACTCGGGTACCGCGTGAACGGGTGGGCTATGTCACTTGTAACTCCCGTACATCCGGCCGCGCTCTATTCGAGCTGCTTCGGAGGCTGAACGGAGGACGCCGCCTGCGCACAGGGTGACAAACGCTGGCTGGCGAACTAGACTGGAAATCATGGGTTTCGGAACAAAGCGGGGTTCGATCCTGGGTACGCTGGGCTTGGTCGCCGCCCTCGCCGGGGGCAGCGCGCAGGCGCAAGACCCGTACGCGCGCGAGCGCGAGGCCCTGCTGAAAGAGATCGAGGCCATGGCGCGCGAGACCGGCATGGAAACCGGACGCGCGGTGTTCAGCACGCGGGTGATGGCGGCCATGGCCAAAGTGCCGCGCCACCGCTTCGTCCCGGCGTCATACGGCCCCTTGGCCTATGCCAACCGCCCCTTGCCGATCGGACACGGCCAGACCATCTCCCAGCCCTATATCGTCGCGCTCATGACCGATCTGCTCGACGTCAAACCCGGAGATGCGGTGCTGGAAATCGGCACTGGTTCCGGCTACCAAGCGGCAGTGTTGGCGGAACTGGTGGATCGTGTGTATACGATCGAAATTGTCGAACCGGTGGGAAAGAATGCCGCAGCCTTGCTGCAGCGGCTGAGCTATAAGAATATCGAAACCCGAATAGGCGACGGCTATAACGGCTGGCCGGAACGCGCGCCCTTTGATGCCATCATCGTCACCGCCGCCGCCCCGCACGTTCCGCCGGCGCTGGTCGCGCAATTGAAGCCTGGCGGACGCATGGTGATTCCGGTCGGAGCCGAAAGTGAGGTGCAGTTTCTGCACGTGATGGTGAAACGCGCCGACGGCTCGATCTCGACCCAGCGCAGCCTGCCGGTGCGCTTCGTGCCGCTTACCCGCAGCAATTGATGGCGCGATAGGCGGGGGTGGCGCTGCCAGCGCGAACTTCAGCCTTTGAACCTGGACAGCAGATCGTCCAGATGTTCGTGGCTAGCATAGCTGATCACCAGCTTGCCCGCACCCTTCCTGCCGGGCCTGATTTCGACCTGGGTGCCGAATTTCTCCGACAGCTCTTCTTCGAAGCGCAGGATGTCGCGGCTGGTCCTGAGTTTGCTCGGTTTCTTCTGTTTCGGATTGAGGATGTCCTGGACCGCCTTCTCGGTTTCGCGCACCGATAGACCGAGCTCGGCCACGCGCTTTGCCAGGTCCTCCTGGCGCCGCCCTTCCAGCGCGAGCAGGGCGCGCGCATGGCCCATATCAATCTTGCCGTCGTAGAGCAGCGCCTGCACCGATTGCGGCAGGTTCAGCAGACGCAGCAGATTGGTGGTCGCTGCACGCGAGCGGCCCACGGCCTCGGCCGCCTCCTGGTGAGTCATTTTGAATTCGTTGATCAGGCGGTGGATGCCGCTGGCCTCTTCCAGTGGATTCAGATTCTCGCGCTGGATGTTCTCGATCAATGCCATCGCCAGCGCGGCCGAATCGGGCACCTCGCGGATCAGCACCGGCACTTCGCGCAAGCCGGCGAGTTTCGCCGCGCGCCAGCGCCGCTCGCCGGCGATGATTTCGTAGCGCCCCTTGGGCAATGCGCGCGCCAGAATCGGTTGCATCACGCCCTGGGCCTTGAGCGAACTTGCCAGCTCTTCCAGTGACGCCTGATCCATGCGCGTGCGCGGCTGGTACTTGCCCGGCTGAAGCTCTTCGAGCTTCAGCATTTTCAGGAATTCGCCGCCGCCGGCCTCCTCGTCCTTGGCCAGCAGCGCGTCCAGCCCGCGTCCCAGTCCTTTCATTTCCTCACTTCCTTCCTTAGGCGAGCGCAACGGCCGAACGCAACAGCAGCTCGTCCGCCAGCGCGATATAAGCCTGCGAGCCTTTGCATGCCTTGTCCAGGCTCACCGCCGGCGCGCCATAGCTCGGCGCTTCGGCCAGGCGCACGTTGCGCGGGATGATGGTCGCATACAGCTTGTCGCCGAAATGCTGCTGCAGCTGAGCCGAAACCTGCTGCGCGAGAGCGTTCCGCGGATCGTACATGGTGCGCAGCAAGCCCTCGATCTCGAGCCGCGGATTAAGATGCTTGCGCACCTTGCGTATGGTTTCTACCAGGTCGCTCAGGCCTTCCAGGGCGTAGTACTCGCATTGCATCGGAATCATCACCGCCTCGGCGGCGACCAGACCGTTCAGTGTAAGCAGGTTGAGCGCCGGCGGGCAGTCGAGAAGGATGAAATCGTATTCCGTGGCGATCGCTTCCAATGCCGACTTGAGCCGCGTTTCGCGGTTCTCGAGGCCTACCATTTCAACCTCGGCGCCCGCGAGTTCGCGGTTGGCCGGGACCACGTCGTAGCCGCCGCTCTCTGATTTCTGCCGCACCGACTGCATGATCGTCAGCCCGAGCAGCACCTGGTAGATGGAGCTCTTCAGGTTGCGCTTGTCGATGCCGCTGCCCATGGTGGCATTGCCCTGCGGATCGAGATCTATCAACAGCACGCGCTTGCCGGCGCCGGCAAGGCCGGCGGCAAGATTGACGCTGGTCGTGGTCTTGCCCACCCCGCCCTTCTGGTTGGCAACGGCAAGGATGCGGGTCATGGAATTTGTCCAGAAACGGACGCCCCCGCTCGGGCGTGCCCCAGCCCGGGGGCCGACGCAAATCGATGCGCGCTGAAATTCGCGATGTGCGTGTTTCGCATCACGCTGCCTGTTCTTCCCGCCCGATCAGCACCAGATGGCGCGCACCGTCCAGTCCGGGGATCGCAAGCGGCAGCACCTGCCGCACTTTGCAGTCTGGCGGCAGTTTTTCGATTTCCTCGTAGGGATGCAAGCCCTTCATCGCCACGAACAGACCGCCAGGCGCGAGCAGGTGCTGCGTCATACGCACGAACTCGGCCATGTCAGAAAAAGCGCGTGAAATGATCACGTCGAATTTGTTCTGCATCTTCCACGACTCTACGCGCTCGCCGCATACCTCGGCGTTGTTCAACTTCAGCTCTATCACCGTCTGGTTCAAGAACGCGGTCTTCTTATGGTTGCTGTCGAGCAGGGTCACATGCATGTGCGCGTTGGCGAGCGCGAGCGGAATGCCGGGCAGCCCGGCGCCGCTGCCCACATCGAGCAAGCGCTTGGCGTGCAGATGCGGCGCCACTGCAAGGCTGTCGAGCAGGTGGTGACTCACCATCTTTTCCGGCTCGCGGATTGCGGTGAGGTTGTATACGCGATTCCATTTTTCGATCAGCGCGATGTAGTCGAGCAGGCGCTGCTGGGTGTCGCGCTCCAAGGTCAATCCCAGCGCGATGAGACCGCGCTGCAGCTGTTCGGCGGTGTTCATGCCGCGGGCCGCTCTGCGCGGGATTCGTCCAGCGTGCCTTCATCAGGGCGCCGGCGAAAGTCTTTCGATGCAGATGCGCCAATGGTTGGTTCTCGCTCCCCGGTTCCCTCGAAGCCACGTTTCAGGTGCACCAGGAGCAAGGAAATGGCGGCCGGCGTCAGGCCCGAGATACGCGAGGCCTGGCCCAAGGTCTCGGGTTTGTGCTGGTTGAGCTTTTGCTGCACTTCCTTGGACAAACCGCGCACGGAGCAGTAATCGAGGTCGCGCGGCAACGCGGTCGCCTCGTAATGCTCGCGTCGCCGCACTTCGTCCTGCTGGCGCGCGATGTAGCCGTCGTATTTGATCTGGATCTCGACCTGCTCGGCCACCACTGGGTCAAGAACGGGCTCGCCCGCACCCGGTAGGGACATTAGGCTGGCGTAGCTCACATCCGGACGGCGGAGCAGATCAGTGAGCGCATACTCTCTTTCTATGCCTTTACCCAAGACCTTCTCCGCGTCTGCTTGGGGCAAGAGCTTGGGGTTAAGCCAGGTCGACTTGAGTCGCTCAAGCTCCCTCGCGACTGCCTCGCGCTTGCGCTCGAAAGTTTCCCAGCGTAGATCATCGACCAAACCCAGGCCGCGCCCCGTCTCGGTCAGGCGCAGGTCTGCATTGTCCTCGCGCAACATCAGGCGATACTCGGCGCGGCTGGTGAACATGCGGTAGGGCTCGGACACGCCGCGGGTGATGAGATCGTCCACCAGCACGCCAATATAGGCCTGGTCGCGGCGCGGGCACCAGGCCTCCCTCCCCTGCACCTGCAAGGCCGCATTGATGCCGGCGAGCAGTCCCTGGGCAGCAGCCTCTTCATAACCAGTGGTACCGTTGATCTGGCCGGCGAAAAACAGACCGGAAATCGCTTTTGTTTCCAGCGTGGCCCTCAAGCCGCGCGGATCGAAGTAGTCGTACTCGATGGCATAGCCGGGGCGAAGAATGTGCGCCCGCTCCAGACCCTTGATCGAGCGCACCAGCTCGACTTGCACATCGAAAGGGAGGCTGGTCGAGATCCCGTTGGGATAGAACTCGTTGGTGGTGAGACCTTCGGGCTCCAAGAAAATCTGATGGCTTGCCTTGCCCGCGAAACGGTGAATCTTGTCCTCGATCGAAGGACAGTAGCGCGGACCTACGCCTCCGATCACGCCCGTATACATCGGCGAGCGACCCAGACCGCCGCGGATGATTTCATGCGTGCGCGCATTGGTCTGGGTGATCCAGCAAGGCAGCTGCGACGGATGCATCGCGCGGCTGCCCAGGTAGGAGAACACTGGCGCCGGGTCGTCACCGGGCTGCTCCTGCATCGCGGAAAAATCGATCGAGCGTCCATCGATGCGCGGCGGGGTTCCGGTCTTCAGGCGGCCTAGCGGCAGTTTCAGCTCGCGCAGGCGTGCCGCCAGGCTGAGCGAGGGCGGGTCGCCCGCCCTGCCCGCCTGGTAATTGACCATGCCGACGTGAATCAGGCCGGAAAGAAAAGTGCCCGTGGTCAGCACCACGGCACGCCCGCGCAAACGGATGCCCAGTTGGGTCACCACGCCGCTGACCCGGTCGCCTTCGAGCATAAGGTCGTCCACCGCCTGCTGGAACAGGGTTAGATTCGGCTGGTTTTCCAGGCGCGCCCGGATTGCTTGCTTATATAGCAGCCGGTCGGCTTGGGCGCGGGTGGCGCGCACCGCCGCGCCCTTGCTCGAATTGAGTACGCGGAACTGGATCCCGGCCTCATCCGTGGCGATCGCCATGGCGCCGCCCAATGCATCGACCTCTTTGACCAGATGCCCTTTGCCGATGCCGCCGATCGAAGGGTTGCAGGACATCTGTCCCAGGGTTTCGATGTTGTGCGTGAGTAGCAGGGTGTTGCAGCCGGCCCGGGCAGCGGCGAGCGCCGCCTCGGTACCGGCGTGCCCGCCGCCAACCACGATCACATCGAATTCGTCAGGAAATTTCATGCCCCTACCGCTGCGTCAAAGAGGCGCGATTTTACGCTCATTTCTCTCAAACCGTAAGCTGTTGTTCCACGTGGAACAAAGTGGCGAGGCACTAGGTGCGCTTATCTTCAATGCAGCGCATGGACGGTGGTGAATCGGAACAGCAGGAGCAGGGGTGCCGGATCGAATGCCGCATTCAACCGTGCTTTCTGTACGGATATAAACTATCCGCACAGAAGATATGGTTAACGATAGGCCTCGCCGACTCCGCGCTGGCTTTATCCAAGGTCCTCGATTTCAAGCGGATGGTTTCTATCCGCATGAAATCGAGGACTTCCTGCAATGATTGCGCCGAGGCAAACCGACTCAATAAGAACGGTAGTAAATGATCGAAGCCCCACTGTTTCACGTGAAACAATCAGGCTGCCTTGCCTGAAGCCAGTCCCAAGTAGCTCTCGATGACGCGCGGATTGGACGCCAGTTCGGCGCTTGGGCCTTCGACGGCGATCTCGCCGGTTTCGAGCACGTAGCCGTAGTCGGCGACCTGCAGCGCGGCGCGGGCATTCTGTTCCACCAACAGGATGGAGACGCCGGTCTCGCGCAGGCCGGCGATGACGCGAAAGATATCGCGCACGATCAGCGGTGCCAAGCCAAGGCTGGGCTCGTCCAGCATCAGCAGGCGCGGGCGGCTCATGAGGGCGCGACCCAGGGCGAGCATCTGGCGCTCGCCGCCGGAAAGCGTGCCGGCGAGTTGCCGGCGGCGTTCTTGCAGCCGCGGAAACAGCTGATACACCTGATCGAAATCGGTCACTATGGTTTTGTCACCCTTGCGATAGCGGTGAAAGGCACCGAGCACCAAGTTGTCCTCCACCGTCATGGCGGCGAACAGTTCACGCCGCTCCGGCACCAAGCACAAGCCGCGCCCGACGCGCTGTTCCGCCTCGATACGCATGATTTCCTTACCCGCATAGCAAACGCTACCGTGGGCGGGCAACATGCCCATGAGAGCCGCCAACAGCGTGGTCTTTCCGGCGCCGTTTGGTCCTATGACCGTGACTATTCTGCCCTCCTCGACGCGCAGGCCGGCCTGGTGCACCGCCTCGACTTTGCCATAGGCGACACACAGACCGCGCACTTCGAGCAGCGCGCTCATTCGACGCCACCCAAGTAGGCTTCCAATACCACCGGATTGGTCTGGATGTCCTGTGGCAAGCCCTCGGCAAGCTTTTCGCCGAAGTCCATCACCACCAGCCGGTCTACCAGCTTCATCACGAAATCCATGTCGTGCTCGACCAGCAGGATACTCATGCCCTCCGCCTTGAGCCTGCGCAATAGGTCGGCGAGCGCGCGCTTCTCCTGATAGCGCAATCCGGCTGCGGGTTCATCGAGCAGCAGCAATACCGGATCGGCGCACAGCGCACGCGCAATTTCCAGGATGCGCTGCTGCCCCAGCGCCAAGCTTCCCGCCTGCTCATGCATGCTGGCGCCCAGCCCGACACGCTCCAGCTGGCGGGCGGCCTCTGCGAGCAGCATCGCCTCCTCCGCGCGCTCCAGACGCAGCGCAGCGCTGATCACGCCTTTGCTGCCGCGCAGGTGCGCGCCGATAGCGACGTTTTCCAGGACACTCATGCCTGGCAGCAGGTGCACGTGCTGGAAAGTGCGTGCCAGCCCACGAGGAACGATGGCTCGGGCGGAGAGCATATCGATGCGCTCGCCGCGGAAACGCACCTCTCCACCAGTGGGTGGAAGTACGCCGGTGATCAGATTGAACACCGTGCTCTTGCCGGCTCCGTTGGGTCCGATCAGACCCAGAATCTCGCCGCTGCACATCGCAAACGAAAGGTCGTTTACCGCCACCAGGCCACCGAACGCCTTGCGCACCCCGTTCAACTGCAGCAAGGCTTCACCCGCAGCGGGCTGTACTCGTCGCGGCAGTGCCCGAGCCGCTACCGGCAGCGGTTTCCTGGTCGCAGGAAAATAGCGCACAGCGAGCGGCATGATGCCCTCGCGCGCGCGCTGCAGCAGCAGCACCAGCAGAACGCCGAACACGATCATTTCGAAATTGCCGCTTTGCCCCAGGAGTTTGGGCAGCAGATCCTGCAGCCACTGTTTGAGTATGGTCAGTATCCCCGCCCCCAATACCGCACCCCACACCGAGGCGGCACCGCCGACCACCGCCATGAACAGATACTCGATACCCGCGTTAATCGAAAACGGTGTCGGGTTGACGAAGCGGAGCAAGTGCGCATAAAGCCAGCCTGACAGGCTGGCGAGCAATGCGGCGTGAACGAAAATAATTATTTTCATGCGCGCAGTGTTGACTCCGAAACTCTCAGCCATCAGCCCGCCACCTTTCAAGGCCCGGATGGCGCGGCCTGAGCGCGAATCGAGTAGATTGTGCATCGACAGCAGCGCCAGCAAGGCCAGCGTCCAGATCAGATAGTCGAACTTGCGTCCCGAGTCCAGCGCCAACCCGAAAACATTGATCGCGGGCAGACTGGAGATTCCGTTATAACCACCCAGGAACTCCATATTGCCAAACAGAAAATACAGGCTGATACCCCAAGCTATGGTACCCAAGGGTAGATAATGCCCCGAGAGCCGCAGGGTGATAAACCCAAGGAACACGGCAATCGCGAAAGTAAGCGCTAACCCTATAAGCAATGTCAACCACGGCGACATTCCGTGGGTCGTGGTCAGATAGGCCGTGGTGTACGCGCCCAGGCCGACAAAGGCCGCCTGGCCGAACGACGTCAGCCCGCCTACGCCAGTCAGCAATACCAGGCCCAGCGCCACAATGCTGTAGAGGCCGATGTAATTAAGCAGCGTGACATGGAACTCGGGCAGCGCCAGCGGCGCCACCAGTATGAACACGAGAAACACGCCCAGGACCAGGCGTGCTCTGCTCATTCCTCCTCCTCCTCGATATGGCGCGTCGCGAACGAGCGCCAAACCAGCACGGGAACAATCAAGGTGAAGACTATGACTTCCTTATACGCGCTGGCCCAGAACGACGCGTAGGCTTCGAGCAATCCGACCAGCAGCGCGCCTGCGGCCGCGATGGGATAACTTACCAGACCGCCGACAATGGCCCCGACGAAACCCTTCAAGCCCACCAGGAAACCCGAGTCGTAGTAAATGGTCGTAATCGGCGCGATCAGGACCCCGGAAAGGGCGCCTATCAAAGCCGCGAGGGTGAAACTCAATTTACCCGCCATCGCCGGGGACACACCCACCAGCCGGGCGCCGGTGCGGTTGATGGCGGTAGCGCGCAATGCCTTGCCGTAAATGGTGTGCTCAAAAAACAGCAGCAGCGCGACGATCAGCGCCAGGCTCGCACCCATCACCCACAGACTCTGGCCGGAAATAGTCAGTACACCCAGCTTCCATTGAGCGTCGGAGAAAGGCGGCGTACGCGAGCCTTCTGCACCGAAAAATACCAAACCCAGGCCGGTCATGGCGAAATGCACAGCGACCGAAATTATCAGCAGCACCAACACCGAGGCGTTGGCGAGCGGCTGGTAGGCCAAGCGATAGACCATAGGGCCCAGCGGAACCACCAGAGCCAAGGCCAGCAGAATTTGTAATGTGAGCGCTGGCTTCTGCGGAGCGGTCCACCAGGCAAGCCACAGCAAAACGGCGGGAACGGCGACGTACTTGAAGAGGATAGCTGGAATACGTGCCGTTGCGCCCAGACGCAGTGCTTGGACAAGCTCCACGGCCGCAACCGCCAGACCGACGCCCAATAGCAGCCACGCCGTACCCGGCAACTTGCCCAGCTGAAGACTGGCGAGTGTAAGCGCACCGTACGCGACAAACTCACCCTGCGGGATGAATATCACCCGCGTCACCGCGAACACCAGCACCAGAGCCAGGGCCAGCAGCACGTAGATCGCACCATTGGTCAGGCCGTCCTGGATCAGAAAAAGGGCGATCTCGGCGTTCAAGTTTTCTGGCTGGTCAGGGTTGGTCAAGGCGGCGGCAGGAAGGTCTGGCTTTCGCGCCCCGCCCGGCGCCGCGCCTCGAATCGCCGTCGTCGCGCACTATTCGATTGGTTCATCAACAGCGCGCAGTCTACCCGTTCGCCGCTCAAACCGCAGCAGCGCCTTTGCGCCGGCGTTGCATCACCACGACGAGCCCAAGCAGCAGGAGCGCAGGCAATGTGTACCAGGCCTTGTCCGGCTGCGGAATACGCGTCTCGATACCGAGAACGCGGTTCTTGTCGGCCACGTCCAGGCGAATTTTCTCCGCCGGGCTGTCGATGCCGATATCGACGATCTCGAGCTTGTCGGCGTTCATCTGTGTTATGAGCCCTACCCGCTCCAAGCGTTTTTCAGGCGGCACGCCCTTGAGCACCGGGAGAATGAAAGTACGCTGTTCGACTTTGCCCTTGTCGTCGACTTCGATGCGCAAACGCATATTGCTGCCGTCGGGGAGTTCGCCGACGATGCGCGTCACTTCGCCCGCCGGTTGCAACTCAAACGGCGGGTAGAACCAGTCGCGGTAGATATCGGGGCGAAACAGCGAGAAGGCGATGAGCAGCAGCGCCAGCGTTTCCCACCAGCGATTGGCGACGATGAAATAGCGCTGGGTCGCCGCGGCGAAGGTAAAACAGGCGCCGACGCCGAACACGACGACCAGGACGAAATGCCACCAGGAGGTGATGCCTATCATCAGCAGTTCGGTGTTGAACAGGAACACGAACGGCAGGATGGCGGTGCGCATTTCGTAAATGAAGCCCTGCACGCCGGTCTCGAGCGGATCGGCTCCCGAAAGTCCCGCCGCGGCATAGGCGGCGAGCGCCACCGGCGGCGTGGCATCGGCCATGATGCCGAAATAGAACACGAACAGGTGCACCGCGACGAGCGGAACCTCCAGGCCGTGCGAGGCGGCGAGGGCCACGATCACCGGCGCGAGCAGCGTGGCGGTGACGATGTAGTTTGCGGTAGTCGGCAGGCCCATGCCGAGAATCAGCGAGAACAGCGCCGTCAGCAGCAGCACGCCCATCAGCGAGCCGAAGGAGAGCTTCTCCACGATGTCGGCCAGGGACTGGCCGATGCCGGTCAGACTCACCGTGCCGACAATAATACCGGCCACCGCCGTGGCAACGGCGATGCCGAGCATATTGCGCCCGCCCAGTTCCAGGCTCTTGTACAAATCGAAAAACCCATGGCGCGCCGTACCGGCAAGCGGTTTTGCACGGAACCATGCGATCAGCGGCCGTTGCGTGATCAGCATGAAGCCGAGGAAACTGCAGGCGTAGAACGCGGCGAGTCCTGGCGATTGTTCCAGCACCATCAGGCACCAGACCAGGATGAATACCGGCAGGATGTAGAACACGCCCGAAAGCACCGTGGGCATGGTGGGCGGCAGTTCCGTCATGGTCGACGGATCGATTTCGGCGGTCGGATCCACCTGGTCGAACCAGCGCGCCGAATACCAGACGCAGCCGATATAAGCCGCCAGTACCAGGAGCGCGGTCAGCCCGGTGGCAGCTTCACCGAACATCCGCGGCAGCCATGCCGACAGCCACAGACACAGTTGAATCAGGATAAACGTGCCGGCGATGGTGAAACCCCAACCGAGCAGGCGTCCTTTGAGAGGTGAAGGCCGGCGCGGAATACCTTTCATGCCCGCTTTCACCGCTTCCAGATGAACGATATACAGCAAGGACACATAAGCCAGGACCGCCGGAAGGAAGGCATGCTTGACGACCTCGCTGTAAGGCAGGTTGATGTACTCGACCATGAGGAACGCGGCAGCCCCCATCACCGGCGGCATGATCTGTCCGTTCGACGAGGAGGACACTTCGATTGCGCCCGCCTTCACCGCTGAATAACCGACGCGCTTCATCAGCATGATGGTGACGTTGCCGCCGGTGAGCACATTGGCCACCGACGACCCGGAAATCATGCCGTTGAATCCCGAAGCCAGCACCGATGCCTTGGCCGGCCCGCCGCGCATGTGGCCCATCAGCGCGAACGCCACACGCGTAAGATAGTTGCCGGCACCCGCCTGGTCGAGCATGGCGCCGAACAGCACGTACAGGAACACGAAGCTGGTGGACACGCCCAGCGCCACGCCGAACACGCCTTCGGTGGTAATCCAGAAGTGCGAGGCCGCGCGCCCCAACGACGCACCCTTGTGGGCAATCAGATCCGGCATGTAGCGGCCGGCAAATACGTAGACGAGGCAGATGATGCCCATGATCATCATCGGCTTGCCCAGGCAGCGCCGACAGGCCTCGAGCAGCGTGAGCACGCCGACGATGGCGACACCGATGTCCATGCCGCTGGGCGCGCCCTGGCGCCCCGAGAGTGCGCCATAGAACAGAAACAGATAAGCGGCGCAAAAGGTCGCCACCAGCGCCAGCACCCAGTCGTAGAGCGGCACGTTCCTGCGCGGACTGCTCCGCAGCAGCGGAAAGGCGAGATAGACCAGGAACACGGCGAAGGAAAGGTGGATAGACCGCGCCATGGAATCGTTGAACATTACGTACTTCTGCAATCCCGAGTCGAACTCGGCGACCCAGTACGGGATGGGCGAGGAGATCCACAACTGGAACAGCGACCACAGCACTGCGACGTTGACGATCAACAGGCGCGTCAGCCCCTCGGGCTTGCGCGCGCCGGACTCGGCGGCAATGACCTTATCGATCAGATCCGGCTGCGGCGCGCCGGGATTCTTGTTGTTTTCCATCCCGCCTCCTCGCGATCAAAGCGCCATAAGCGAAAGCGGGCGCCCGATGGCGCCCGCTTTATGGATGCTGCGCAACCAGTGCTTATTTGAGCAGCCCTTTTTCCCGGAAATATTTTAGCGCGCCCGGGTGGAACGGCACGGTGTTGCCTTCGAGCATCTGTTCCTTGGTGATGTTGGCCACCGCCGGATGCAGTTTCCTGAAATCGTCGAAATTGTCGAACAGCGCCTTGGTGATGACGTACGCGGTCTGCTCCGGCAAATCGGCGCTCGCGACCATCGTTGCAAGCACGCCGAAGGTGGGTTGCGCGTTGTCGGTGCCCTTGTACATCTTGCCCGGCACATTTGCCTTGGCATAGAACGGATTGTCCTTGACCAGCTTGTCGATCCCCGGGCCGGTGATGCTGGCAATGCTGGACGCGCACGAGGTTGCGGCCTCCTGGAAGATCGCGTTCGGATGGCCGGCGACGAAGGTGAAGGCATCGATCTTGTTATCGCACAGCGCCGGCGCCATTTCGACGAATTTCAGTTCGGTCGCGAGGCGCAGATCCTCTTTCCTGATGCCGGTCGCGGCCATCACCAGTTCGGTGGTCGCGCGCGTGCCCGAGCCCGGGTCGCCGATGTTCATGCGCTTGCCCTTCAGATCGGCGAAGCTCTTGATGTTCGCGTCCTGCCTGGTCACCAGCGTGACCAGCTCCGGGTAGACCGAGAACAGGGCGCGCAGCTTGGGCTGCGGCTTATCCTTGAACGCGCTCATGCCCTTCAGCGCGTAGAACTGCGTGTCGCTCTGCGCAAAGCCGATGTCCATGTCGCCCGACATGACGGCGTTGATATTGAACACCGAGCCGCCGGTGGATTCCACCGTGCAGCGGTAACCATGGTCCTTGCGCCCCGCATTGACGAAGCGGCAGATCGCCCCGCCCAGGGGATAGTAGACGCCGACGATGCCGCCAGTGCCGACGGTAATGAACTTGTCAGCGCTATGCGCACTTTGCGCAGGCACGAACAGCGCGCCGGCGGCGAAAACGGCAGCAACGAAAGCGGATTTGAATTGCATAACGTAGTCCTCCGTGAATGTTCGATTGCGGAATGATGATTCGGGCGCGGCAACAATCTGCGTAGACCGCCGCGCTTCATGTGCTCAAAAGTGTAGCACGGTAGCCAGGGGACCGCTCGCGCACGAAGCTCGCGCGAGCCGTCAAGAACACGTCCATGCGGTCAACCGCATGGCGCGGCCTGCTAGCCTAGGCGGCTGCGATAACCTGGTCGATCGAGCGCGCGAGCTTGTCCACTATTTCGTCCAGTTGCGCTTCGGCGATGATGTAGGGCGGCGCCAGCAGAATATGGTCCCCCGACACCCCATCCACGGTCCCCGCCATCGGATAGCACATCAGGCCGTTCTCCAGCGCCCGTAGTTTGACCCCGGCGCTGATCCTGCGCTGGACATCAAAGGACCGCTTCGATGCCCGGTCCTCGACCAGCTCCAGCGCCCAGAACAGCCCGCGGCCGCGAATCTCACCCACGTGCGGGTGCTGGCCGAAGCGCGCGCGCAGCCGCGCTTCCAGTCCGGCACCGCGCTCGCGCACCTTGGCGAGCAGCCCGCGGTTCTTTACTGCGCGCTGCACCGCCAGCGCTCCGGCACAGGCCGTGGCGTGGCCGGTGTAGGTGTGACCGTGCTGAAAAAAACCCGAGCCGTTTACCACTGCGTCGTAGATCTTCGCGCTCGCCAGCAACGCGCCTATGGGTTGATACCCGGCACCCAGGCCCTTGCCTATGCACATGAGATCGGGCACCACGCCCTCCTGTTCGCAGGCGTAGAGCGTGCCGCAGCGGCCCATGCCGCACATCACTTCGTCCAGGATCAGCAATATGCCGTACTTGTCGCAGACTGCGCGCACGCCCGCGAAATAGCCGGGCACCGGCGTGACGCACCCCAGCGTCGCCCCGCCTACGGTCTCTGCGATAAATGCGATGACCCGATCCGGCCCCAGCCGTTGCACTTCCTGTTCGAGTTCGTGCACCAGCCGCCGGCCGTATGCCTCATCGGTCTCGCCCTGCTGCTTGCCGCGATAGGTGTAACAGGGCGAGACATGCGAAACCCCGACCAGCAGCGGCTCGAATTGCTTGCGCCGCCACAGATTGCCTCCGGCGGCGAGCGCGCCCAGGGTATTGCCGTGGTAACTCTGTCGGCGCGCGATCACATGGCTGCGCTGCGCTTGGCCGATTTCGACGCAATACTGGCGCGCGAGCTTGAGCGCCGCCTCCACCGCTTCCGAGCCGCCGGAGCAGAAATACACCCGCTCTATGCCGGCGGGCGCATTTTCGACCAGCTCGCTGGCCAGGGCTTCCATAGGCTGGTTGGTGAAAAACGAAGTGTGTGCAAAAGGCAACCAGTCCAGCTGCGCCTTGATGGCGTCGATCACCTCGCGGTCGCTGTGACCCAGACAGGACACGGCCGCGCCGCAGCAGGCATCCAGGTAGCGCTTACCATTTCGATCGATGACATACGGCCCGTCGCCGCCGACGGCAACCGGATAGTTGTGCCCGGGATTGCGGTGGAAAACCTGGGTCATGGAGATCTCACTCTTGGAACCCTGTTCAGAACGACTGAAACAAGCTCTGGCTTTGGGGGAGTAAAGGAGCCGAGGAACGAGTCGGTCCTTTCCTTTCCCATCTTGAGGTCCTCATTTTGCAGCGCGCCCTCAGGGAGCGAGGCGCGCCTCCAGCAGCTGGCGCTCGAGCGCCAGGGGTTGCGGCAGCTTGTCCTTGAGCTTGTCGAACAGTTCGTCGTGCAATTTCAGCTCGCGCTCCCAGGCGGCGCGGTCTATGTTGGTCACGCTGGCGTACCTGTCGGCGCCGAATTCCAGCCCCTGCCAGTGCAGATCATCGAACTCCGGCATCCAGCCCAGCGGCGTTTCGATCGCGTGGGCTTGTCCCTGACAACGCCCCACGATCCAGCTCAGTACGCGCATGTTCTCCCCAAATCCCGGCCAGATGAACTTGCCCTTGGCATCCTTGCGGAACCAGTTAACCTGGAAGATGTGCGGCGGCCGTTTCACTTTCTTGCCCACAGCCAGCCAGTGCTTGAAATAATCGCCCATGTGGTAGCCACAGAAGGCGATCATGGCGAAAGGGTCGCGGCGCACCACTCCGACCTGACCGACGATGGCGGCAGTGGTTTCGGAACCCATGGTCGCCGCCTTGTATACCCCATCCTCCCAGTTGAAGGCTTCGACCACCAGCGGCGCGGTGTCGGAGCGCCGCCCACCGAACAGGAAGGCGGAGATCGGCAGGCCGTTCGGGTCGTCCCAGGCGGGATCGAGCGAGGGGCATTGCGTCGCCGGAACGGTAAAGCGCGAATTCGGATGCGCCGCATTGCGTCCGCATCCCGGGGTCCATTCCTTTCCGGTCCAGTCGATGAGTCTAGCCGGCGGCGTGTCGCTCATGCCTTCCCACCACACGTCGCCCTCGGGTGTCTCGGCAACATTGGTGAAAATGGTGTCGCGCTCGATCGATTTCATGCAGTTCGGGTTGCTGTGGACATTGGTGCCTGGGGCAACGCCGAAATAACCAGCCTCGGGGTTGATCGCGTAGAACTTTCCGTCCTCGTGCGGTTTGATCCAGGCGATGTCCTCGCCTACGGTCTCCACCTTCCAGCCCTCGAAGCCTTTGGGCGGAACCAGCATCGCGAGATTGGTCTTGCCGCAAGCGCTGGGGAAGGCGGCCGCGACATAATTCTTCTGCCCCTGCGGATTGGTGATGCCGAGGATCAGCATGTGCTCGGCCAACCACCCCTGGTCACGCGCCATCACCGACGCAATGCGCAGTGCCAGGCATTTCTTCCCCAGCAGCGCATTGCCGCCGTAACCCGATCCGTAGGACCAGATCTCGCGCGTCTCGGGAAAGTGGATGATCCATTTTTCGGCGTTGCAGGGCCAGCGCACCGATTTCTCCCCGGCTGCCAGGGGCATGCCCACCGAGTGCATGCAAGGAACAAAGCTTCCGTCCACCCCGAGCACGTCGTACACTGCCCGCCCCATGCGGGTCATGATCTTCATGCTCACCACCACATAGGGCGAATCCGAGAGCTCGACGCCGATGTGGGCGATGGGCGAACCCAGCGGCCCCATGGAGAACGGCACCACATACATGGTGCGCCCGCGCATGCAACCGTCGAACAGGCGGCCGAGAGTGACGCGCATTTCCCCCGGCGCGATCCAGTTGTTGGTGGGGCCGGCGTCGTCCTGTTTTTCACTGCAGATGAAAGTGCGCTCTTCTACCCGAGCGACGTCGGACGGATCCGAAAGCGCGAGGTAGCTGCTGGGACGCAGCTTGGAATTGAGGCGTTTCATCATTCCGGAGGTGACCATTTCCTGGCATAGGCGCTCGTATTCCTCCTGCGAACCGTCGCACCAAATGACGCGATCGGGCTTGGCGAGCTGCGCCATCTGCGCCACCCACTCCTTTACGCCCTGGTGTTTCACCCATGCGGGTGCGCTTGCCGCCGCGGTGTTCCTAGCCATCGGTGAGTTCGTCATTTTTTGTCTGCCTAATTATAGAAATAACCCGCAGTCATGCGCTCCCACACGCAGAGGACCGCCGGAAAAAATGTTTTGCATTCTACAACGATCCCCCGCCCGCGGGGCTAGAGCAGCGCGACGATGAACAGACGTCTGAACGGAAACAGGGTTTTGCCATCGGCCCGGCGCGGATACGCTTGCGCGACCCGGCGGCGATATTCGGCTTCGAAGTCCGCGCGCGGGCCCGGCGCGAGCGCGGCGAGCAAAGGCGCAAGCCAGGTTCCTTTGGTCCACTCCGCCACCGGATTCTCGCCTTCGAGGATCTGCAGGTATTCGGTTTCCCAGATATCCAACGAACTCGCACTAGCGGCGAGCAGGTCATAGTAGGCTTCGGGCGCAAGCACGGGCTGCGGCCGCAGCAGCGCGCCGAGCGTATCGCGCCAATGCGGGCTGAGCGCGAGTTCGTGCATGAGCGTATGCGAGGGCGCGCCAAAATTGCGCGGCATTTGCACCGCCAGCACGCCGCCTGCGGCGACATTGCAGCAGAGTCGCTTGAATAATGTCGGATGATCGTCCAGCCAGTGCAGCGCAGCGTTGGAAAAGACCAGGTCGAATTTGCCCGGCGGGTTCCAGGCCGCGACATCCAATTGCTCCCAGACAATGTCAGCCTCGGCCTTTCTCGCCTCGGCCAGCATCTGCGGCGAGCCGTCGACGCCGGTGATGCGGGCATGAGGCCAGCGGCTGCGCAGCAGCCGGGTAACGTTGCCCGTGCCGCAACCCAAGTCGACCACGGTTTGCGGATCGTCGACCGGTATGCGCGCGATCAGATCCAGCGCTGGACGCAGACGCTGTTCGGCGAAGCGCGAGTATTGCTGCGGATCCCAGCTCATGCGTTTCTTCCCCTCAGGCGCCGGGAGCAATGTCACTTGCCTATGCAGAAACGCGAGAAAATTTCCCCGAGCAGGTCATCGGCGACGAATTCGCCGGTGATGCTGTTTAGCTGCTCCTGTGCCAGACGCAACTCCTCGGCAAACAACTCCGGCCGGCTGAAGTACTCGCCGGCCCGGGCTGCGTGTTGCTCCGCCTGGCGCAGCGCCATAAGGTGCCGCTCGCGCGCCATGAACAGGTCTTCCGCGCCCTGCTGCCAACCGGCGACAGAGAGCAACTCGGTGCGCAACAAGTCCATGCCTGCGCCGGTCTTGGCCGAGAGATAGAGGCTGGTCGAGGCTTGGTCGCGCTGTAGCCGCGGCGCACTGCCGGTGAGGTCGATCTTATTGTGCACGAATACGCGCTTTACCCCTTGCGGAATGCGTTCCAGCAGTTCCAGGTCCTGCTTCGTCACGCCGGCGCCCGCCTCGACCAGCAACAGTACCACATCCGCCTTGCCTATCTCCCTCCAGGTGCGTGCTATGCCCATGCGCTCTACTTCGTCCTGGGTCTCGCGCAGGCCCGCGGTGTCAACAATGTTGAGCGGCACGCCATCGATGTGGATCGCCTGGCGCACGCTGTCGCGGGTGGTGCCTGGAATCGCGGTGACGATGGCGAGTTCCTCGCCCGCCAGGCGATTCAACAAGCTGGACTTGCCTACATTGGGTCGGCCTGCCAGCACCACCTGCAAGCCGGTGCGCAGCAGGCTTCCTTGCCGGCTTTTCGCGAGCGCGGTCTCGATCGCGTAGACCAGGTTGGCGTGGCGTCCCTGGGCGTCGGCGTGATCCAGCGGATCGAGTTCCTCGTCGGGAAAATCCAGACTTGCCTCCACCAAGGCGCGCAGTTCGATCAATTGACGCACCAATTCCTCGATAGCTGCCGAAAACTCGCCGCGCAGCGAACGCAGCGCGCAACGCGCAGCGCTGTCGGTGACGGCCTCGATCAAGTCGGCCACGCTCTCGGCTTGGGCCAGGTCGAGCTTGTCGTTGAGAAACGCGCGACGGGTGAATTCGCCCGGTTCGGCCAGGCGCGCGCCCAGCTCGAGGCAGCGCTTGAGCAGCATCTGCATCACCACCGGACCGCCGTGGCCCTGCAGTTCAAGCACGTCCTCGCCGGTGTAGGAACGCGGGGCGGGGAAATAGAGCGCGATGCCTTCGTCGATGGCCGCGCCATGCGCGCCGAGGAAGGCCGCCCTGACGGCGTGCCGCGGTGCGGGCGTCTGGCCGAGCAGCGCCTGCGCCAGCGGCGACAGCGCTTTACCCGATACCCGCACCACCCCTATACCGCCGCGCCCGGGGGCGGTGGCTATTGCGGCAATCGTGTCATCGCGCTGAGTCACGGACCCACGCTCCCGGACGCTGTTCCTGCAACCCCGTCCGGGTCAGGCGGGAGAGGCGCTGGAAAACCGCGTGTCAGCGCCGCGCATGGCCCTTGCCGCCCTCGATCATACGGGTGATCTGCCATTGCTGGGCGATGGAGAGAATATTGTTGACCAGCCAGTAGAGCACCAAGCCGGCGGGGAAGAAGAAGAACATCACGCCGAAGGCGAAGGGCATGATCATCATGACCTTGGCCTGCACCGGGTCTGGCGGAACGGGGTTGAGTTTGGTCTGGATCACCATCGAGCCCATCATTAGAAGCGGCAGCACATAAAACGGATCCTGCGCCGACAGGTCGTGTATCCACAGGTAGAACGGCGCGTGGCGCAATTCGACGCTGGCGAGCAGCACCCAATAAAGGGAAATGAACACCGGGATCTGCACCACGATGGGCAGGCAACCGCCCAGGGGATTGATCTTTTCGGTCTTGTACAGCTCCATCATCGCCTGGTTCAGGCGCGCCCGGTCGTTGCCATACTGCTCGCGCAGTTTGGTCATGCGCGGCGTCACCAGTTTCATCTTGGCCATGGACTTGTAGCTCGCCGCCGACAGCGGAAAGAAAACCGCCTTGATCAGCACGGTGAGCAGAATGATGGCCACGCCCCAGTTGCCCACCCACTTGTGCAGGAACTGCAGCAGCCAGAACAGCGGCGCGGCGACAACGGTCAGCCAGCCGTAATCGACTACCAGATCCAGCCCGGGTGCGATGCTCTTCAGGGCGTCCTGCTCCTGCGGCCCGGCGTAGAGAGAAACCGACACGCTGCCGCTGGTATCGGGCGCGATCGCCGCCACCGGCACAATCACACCGACCGAGTACAGGTTATCCTCCAGACGCTTGGCGTAATACTCGCGCTGGGTCTTTTCCGGGGGCAGCCAAGCGCTGACGAAGTAGTGTTGCAGCATCGCGATCCAGCCGTTGTCGGTGGCCTTGGGAATACTGGCCTTGTCCTTGTCCAGATCGCCGAAAGCGAGCTTATGGAATTTTTCCTGCTCAGTGTAGATGGCCGCCCCGGTGTAGGTGCTGACCATGGCGCTGTCGCCGGGCGGCGCCTTGCCATCGCGCAGCAGCTGAAAGTAGGCGTGAGCGGCCAGCGGTGTGGCGCCGCCATTGACGATTTCATGGCTGATATCAATTACGTAGCTTGCGCGATGGAAGGTAAGCGTTTTTACCGTCTTCACCCCATCGGGGCCGGGGGCCTCGAGCCGCACCCGCAGCTTGTCCTCCGCCGGGCTGAGCACATACTCGCCTGCTTCTGCCCTGTAGAGCGTCTTGTGCGTTGGCAGGCCTGTGCCGATCAGACCGCTTTGCGCGGTGTAGTGGTGCGCCGGGGTGAGCAGTTCGAAATTCGCATCTTTGTCCAGCGTATCTTTTTGCTTGAGCAACTCCAGGCGCACGATGTCGCCACCCAGCAAATCAATATCCGCAACGAAATTATCGGTCTTGACCGTGAGTTTCTCGTGTTTTGCCGGTCCGGCTACGGCTGGAGGTATGGCGTCGCCGGGTTTTTGCTGCGGCAGGGGCGTTGCCTGCGTGGGCGCGCTGGGTTTGGGGACCGCGGCCTGGGCCGGGCCCTGTTTCCCGCTTTGCGCGGTTGCCGGGACGGGCGGACGCTGGTCCTTTTGCCAGGCATCCCACAGCAGCAGCAGCGAGAACGAAAAAACAAAAAACAGGATCAGACGTTGTGTGTCCATTGGGGCTCAGGGAACAGGGTCATAACCGCCGGGATGCCAGGGATGGCAGCGCGCGATGCGCTTGAGCGCAAGCCAACTGCCGTATCCGGCGCCGTGTTTGCCGATAGCTTCCGCGGCATAATTCGAACAAGTAGGAAAAAAACGGCAATTGGGCCCGAGCAATGGGCTCAGGCAGTAGCGGTACGTTTTGATCAGGAAGAGTAGAAGCCTGCTCACGCCCGGCTCGCTCCTTAAGTCATACACCATATAGCAAGCAGCTTTTCGATTTCGGCCACGCTAGGCTCGCCTCGCTGCGGATTGCGCGCCCGGACGATATAGTCGCGTGGCTGCAGGCGGTGCTGCAGCAGGCGGAAGGCCTCGCGCACCAGACGCCGGAAGCGGTTGCGGTCCACTGCGCGCGGCCACGCGTGCCGGCCGGCAATCACCCCCAGGCGCGGTCCGCTATTGCTAGGCATCGAATGCAACTGCATGCCACCACCGGCTGTGGATCGACCGCGGGCAAGCACTGACGTAATTTGCGCCTTGCGGCGCAGTCTTTGCTCCCTGGAGAAGCCGAACTGGGAGCTCGACCTCAAACCGAAAGGCGGGCCCGGCCGCGAGCCCGGCGTGCGCGAATGACCGCGCGACCACCGCGGGTGCGCATGCGCACAAGAAATCCATGGGTGCGTTTTCTGCGGATTACGGAGGGCTGATAAGTGCGCTTCATCTCGGGATTCTTTCTTGCTTACGACAGAACCCGGCATTTAACCCTAAAATGCCCTTTTCTGTCAACGTCATCCTAAGGCCTAACTGAACAAATGCCTGTGGATAACTTCGCCGCGAAAGGCTAAAATAGGTCTTAGTTCCTAGTTTTTGTCCTCAATCCCAAGTACATCTACATAATAGAAAAGGGCCATGGAAAGATTCTGGCTTTCCTGCCTGAGCCGTTTGGAAAATGAGCTCCCGGCACAGCAGTTCAACACCTGGATCAAGCCCCTCCGACTCGATAGCAAGACGCCTTCCGGACAGATTGCCCTATTGGCGCCGAACCGCTTCGTCCTGGACTGGATAAAGAACCGCTACCTTGCCCGTATCGAGGCGATGGCGGCCGAGTATTTTTCGTCTCCCATCCGCGTAAGCCTGGCCATGACCCAATCCGAAGCGGCGCGCAAACCGGCGGCGGCCGCGGTTACCCAGCCTGCGCACCGGCGTTCCAGCGGCCACGAGAAAGCGGGTCTGATTCCAGAGTTTACTTTCGACAATTTCGTAATCGGCAAGGCCAACCAGCTCGCTCGCGCAGCCGGGCTGCAAGTGTCCGAGCACCCCGGCACTTCCTACAACCCGCTATTCGTTTATGGCGGGGTCGGCTTAGGCAAGACTCACTTGATTCATGCTGTGGGCAACAACGTATTGGCACAACACCCGACAGCCAAGGTCCGCTATCTGCACGCGGCGCAGTACATCTCCGACGTGGTGCGCGCATACCATCAAAAGTCATTCGATGAGTTCAAACGTTACTACCATTCCCTCGATCTACTGTTAATCGACGATATTCAGTTCTTCAGCGGCAAAGACCGTACCCAAGAAGAATTCTTCTACGCTTTTAACGCACTGATCGAAGCGCACAAACAGGTAATCATCACCTGCGACACTTACCCCAAGGACATCAGCGGCATAGAGGAGAGGCTTAAATCGCGCTTCTCCTGGGGGCTTTCGGTCGGCATTGAGCCTCCGGAACAGGAAATGCGAGTGGCCATCGTTCTGAAAAAAGCCGAGGCCATCTCCGTACCCCTGCAAGAGGAGGTCGCGTTCTTCATCGCCAAACACATCCGCTCCAACGTGCGCGAATTGGAGGGAGCGCTAAAAAGCGTCATCGCTTTTTCCCGTTTCAATGGCAAGGACATTTCGCTCGACCTGGCAAAGGAGGCGCTCAAAGATCTGCTGTCGGTACAGAACCGTCAAATTTCCATCGACAACATTCAAAAGACGGTGGCGGAATTCTACAAAATAAAAATTTCCGACATGCATTCAAAGAAACGCAGCCGCAATGTCGCCAGGCCACGCCAGATGGCCATGGCATTGGCGAAGGAACTCACGCAACACAGCCTGCCCGATATCGGCGACGCGTTTGGCAATCGCGATCACACGACCGTGCTTCACGCGTGCCGCACTATAGCGTCGCTACGCGAGAAGCAAACCGAACTTAACCACGACTACCACGTGCTAGAACAGGTATTGAAAGGATGAAGTCCGCTGGTGACAACTCCGTCCCTTCCTGTGGACTAATTGCACTTTCACCGCTCGCGCCATTTTGTCCACAAACCATAAAAAAGAACCCACAGGGTTATACAAGCAAGAAGCAGAGCTCAGTCATATGAATACAAAGAAGAATAGAGACATATTCCCGGAAAGAAGCTGCATTATCATCATTATCAGGAAGATATAATGAATACTATTAAGATAAACAGGGAGACTTTGCTCGAGCCGCTTTATGCTGTTTCCGGCATCATCGAGCGGCGCCATACCTTGCCGATTCTTTCCAATGTCTTATTGGAGCGTAATGGTACTAACATCACTATCCTTGCCACCGATATCGAAATCCAAATTTCGGCGCGGGCCATCTGCGACAACCCGGGAGAAGCAAAGTCCATTACCGTAGGCGCTAGAAAGCTGCTCGACATTCTGCGCGCCCTGCCCGAACAATCCGAAGTGACGCTGGCGCTGCAAGACAAAAAATTGCAGGTGAAAGCAGCCAAGAGCCGCTTCAACCTGCAGACGCTGCCGGCAGAGGATTTTCCGAAGCTGTCGCTGGCAGAGGGTGCGACCACCAAAATGACTTTGCCGCAAAAGGTACTGAAGCAGCTGTTTCTGTCAGTGCAATACGCCATGGCGCAGCAGGATATTCGCTACTATTTGAACGGTTTGCTGCTGGTGTCCGGAGGCGACAAGATCACTGTTGTGGCTACCGACGGCCACCGCCTTGCGCTGGCAAGCGCTGCGCACAAGATAGAAGGAATGCAAGAGGTAATATTGCCGCGCAAGACCATTCTCGAGCTGTCAAAACTCCTGTCCGACAGCGACGAACCGGTCGAGGTGGAATTGTCCCCGACCCAGGCGCGTTTCTCCTTTGGCGGCATCGTTCTCATTTCCAAGCTGGTCGATGGTAAATTTCCCGATTACACGCGCGTTATTCCGACTACGCACAACAAGAAGCTATTGCTCAACCGGATCGTGCTGCTGCAGGCGCTGCAACGCGCCGCTATCCTTACCAACGAGAAGTTCAAAGGAGTACGTTGGGTTTTGGTCGACGGCAGCCTGAAGATCATCTGCAGCAACAATGAGCAGGAAGAGGCGCAGGAGGAACTCGACGTGACTTATACCGGCGAGGCCCTGGATATAGGCTTCAACGTCAACTATTTGCAGGATGTACTCAACAATCTGGACTGCAGCGAGGTCGAGTGTGCATTGGGCGACGCCAACTCGAGCGCGCTGATCACCGTTCCCGGAAACGACAACTTCAAGTACGTCGTCATGCCGATGCGCATCTGACGGGTGTCAGCGGTACGCAGGCGCAAGCCCCTTGAGATTCAGCGAGTTTGTAGCACAGGTTGAGAGAAGAACGGGAATGAACGACAAAACCAATCCGCAGCATGTAGGTAACGGCGACTACGAAGAAAGCAGCATCAAGGTGCTCAAGGGCCTGGACGCCGTGCGCAAGCGACCGGGTATGTACATCGGCGATACCTCCGACGGCACCGGGCTGCATCACATGGTGTTCGAGGTGGTGGACAACGCCATCGACGAGGCCCTGGCTGGCTATTGCGACGATATCACGGTAACCATACACACCGATAACTCGATCAGCGTCACCGACAACGGTCGCGGCATTCCCACCGGGAAACATCCGGATGACGAACAGGGACGCTCGACGGCGGAAATCGTCATGACCGAACTGCACGCCGGCGGCAAGTTCGACAATAATTCGTACAAGATTTCAGGCGGTCTGCACGGTGTCGGCGTGTCCGTGGTAAATGCGCTGTCGGAATGGCTGCGTCTGACCATACGCCGCGAAGGAAAGGCCTACAGCATGGAGTTCCGCGACGGCGTTCCGGTCGCGCCGCTGAAGGAAATCGGCTCGACCGAGCGCCGCGGCACCGAGGTGCATTTCCTCGCGAGTCCCGTCACTTTTACTAAAGTCGAATTTCACTACGACATCCTGGCGAAACGCCTGCGCGAACTGTCCTTTCTCAACAACGGCGTCAAGATACGCCTGGTAGACCAGCTCGCGGGCAAAGAGGAAAACTTCGCTTTTTCCGGCGGCGTCAAGGGTTTTGTCGAGTTCATGAACCGCAACAAAACAGTGCTGCACAACAACATATTTCACGCGGTTGGCGAAAAAGAGGGCATCGTCGTGGAAGTCGCTATGCAATGGAACGACTCGTATCAGGAGCAGGTGCTTTGCTTCACCAATAACATCCCGCAGCGCGATGGCGGTACCCACCTCACCGGATTGCGTGCGGCGATGACGCGCACGCTCAACCAATACATCGAAGGTCAGGAACTGGCCAAGAAAGCGAAAGTCGAGACAACCGGGGAGGACATGCGCGAGGGCTTGAGCTGCGTGCTTTCGGTGAAGGTACCGGAGCCTAAGTTCTCCTCGCAGACCAAGGACAAGTTGGTGAGCTCGGAAGTTCAGCCGGTGGTGCAGGAGGTGGTCGCGGCCAAGCTGGCCGAATACCTGCTGGAGAGACCGGGCGACGCCAAGACTATCACCGCCAAGATCGTGGACGCCGCGCGCGCGCGGGAGGCCGCGAGGAAGGCGCGCGAAATGACGCGGCGCAAGGGAGTGCTTGATGGTATGGGTCTGCCGGGCAAACTCGCCGACTGCCAGGAGAAGGACCCGGCACTATGCGAAATCTACCTGGTGGAGGGAGACTCCGCCGGCGGCTCTGCGAAACAGGGGCGCGACCGCAAATTCCAGGCGATTCTGCCGCTCAAGGGTAAAATACTCAATGTGGAGAAAGCCCGCTTCGATAAGCTTATCTCCTTCGCCGAGATTGCCACCTTGATCACCGCTCTCGGAACGGGCATCAAGGACGATTACAACCTCGCGAAACTGCGCTATCACCGCATTATCATCATGACCGATGCCGATGTCGACGGCGCGCACATCCGAACGCTGCTGCTGACTTTTTTCTATAGACAGATGCCGGACCTGGTCGAGCGCGGCCACATCTACATCGCCCAGCCGCCGCTGTTCAAGGCCAAGATCGGCAAGGAGGAGCGCTACCTGAAGGACGAGCACGAGTTGTCCCAGTACATGCTCAAGCAGGCCTTGATCGGCGCGACGTTGCTGCCGCAACAGGATGGACAGCCGATCTCTGGCGAGCCGCTGCAGCAGCTTGCAAGCTCGTATTTGCTCGCGCGCGCCGTGATCGACCGCATCGCGCGGCTGATCGACCGCGACGTGCTGGTTGCAATCCTCAGCAACGGACTGAAGCTGGATCTGCGCGACGCGGAAGCCACGCGCGCGAGCGCCGAGCGGCTGCAACGCGTCCTCGCCGAAAAGGAAATGGTGGTAACTTCGCACTTCGATGAAAAGAACGAGAGGCATCGGCTCCTGATCGAGCGCAGCGTGCACGGCAACAGCCGCAGATGCGTCATCGACGAGGACTTTGTACTCTCCGGCGACTATCAGCAGTTGCTCGGCACGGCGCAATTGCTGGAGGGCTTGATTGGCCCAGGCGCGATTGTCAGCCGCGGCGAAAAACGCCAGGCGGTGAGGGATTTCGGCGAGGTGATGGCGTGGCTGCTGCAGGAGATCGAAAAGAACGCCGCTCTGCAGCGCTACAAGGGTCTGGGCGAAATGAATCCGGAGCAGTTGTGGGAAACCACCATGGACCCGGCCAAGCGGCGCTTGTTGCGCGTGCAGATCGAGGACGGCATCGCCGCCGACGAGATCTTCTCGAAACTCATGGGCGACGACGTCGAGCCGCGCCGCGCATTCATCGAAAGCAACGCGCTGATCGCGCGACTCGATATATAGAGGCCGTATCGGAGTGACCAAAACGGCCCCTGACCTAGTGGGGCATGAGGGACCAAGGAAAGGGCGCGACCGTTCCTTTCCCCCTTGATTCCCCTATTTTGTAATGAGCTCTTAGCGGCGCCGCGCCGGGATTGAATCGAGGCAAAGCGGCGGCCTTACCGCAGTCAAACGATGTTCAGGTGCTCGATGCCGGCGCTGATGTCGCGATTCTGCGATTCCTTGCCATGCAGCTTGATGTTGAGGCGCAGATCGTTGACAGAGTCGGCGTTCCTAAGCGCATCCTCGTAGCTGATCTTTCCCGCCTCGTACAGGTCGAACAGCGCCTGGTCGAAGGTCTGCATGCCCAGTTCGCGCGACTTCTTCATGATTTCCTTGATTTCGTGCACTTCGCCTTTGAAAATCAGGTCGGCGATCAGCGGCGAGTTGAGCATGATCTCGATCGCAGCCGCGCGCCCCTTGCCTTCTTTCAAGGGGATCAGCCGCTGCGATACCAGCGCCTTGAGGTTGAGCGACAGATCCATCAACAGCTGCGCCCGGCGTTCTTCGGGGAAGAAATTGATGATGCGGTCCAGCGCCTGATTGGCGCTATTGGCGTGCAGCGTTCCCATGCACAGGTGGCCGGTTTCGGCGAAGGCCACGGCGTGCTCCATGGTCTCCTTCGAGCGTATCTCGCCGATCAGAATCACGTCAGGGGCCTGGCGCAGGGTGTTGTGCAGCGCCGCTTCCCAGGAGGCTGTATCCACGCCCACTTCGCGCTGGGTGATCAGACAGTTGACGTGCGGGTGTACGTACTCGACCGGATCCTCGATGGTGATGATATGGCCGTAGCTGTTGTGGTTGCGGTAGCCGATCATCGCCGCGAGCGTGGTCGATTTGCCCGAGCCTGTGCCGCCCACCATGATCACCAGACCGCGCTTGTTCATCACCACGTCTTTCAGCACCGGCGGCAGCCCCAGGTCCTCGAACTTGGGTATGCTCGTGGTGATCGTGCGCATCACCATGCCGACTTTGCCCTGCTGCACGAAGCAGTTTACGCGGAAGCGGCCAATGCCCGCCGGGGCGATAGCGAAGTTGCATTCCTTGGTCGCTTCGAATTCGGCCGCCTGCTTGTCATTCATCATTGCGCGCGCCAGATCGGCGGTATGCTGCCCGGTGAGCTTCTGGTCCATTACCGGCGTCATCTTGCCGTCGAGCTTCATCGCCGGTGGGAAGTCCGCGGTGATGAACAGATCGGACCCCTTCTTGCTGAGCATCAGCCGCAGCAGATCGTACATGAACTTGGTTGACTGGCCGCTATCCATATATCACCTCGATGACCGTTTCGTCCAAAATATTCCCGGATATCTTCTCGACGGCCGGGCCTGTCTTTCTCGCCTGTCTTTCTCACATTTGGCTGCAGTTGCGCCGAAGCAAGTCGTCGACGCCAACTCCACCGGCTAGCCGGGGAAGGTGTCCTTATTGGCTGCCTTGCTGCGCGCTTCCGCGACCGTGATTACACCCTTCTTGACCAGGTCCTGCAGGTCTTGGTCCAGCGTCTTCATGCCGAACTGCTGACCGGTCTGGATCGCCGAATACATCTGTGCGATCTTGGCCTCGCGGATCAGATTGTTAATGGCGGGCGTGCCTATCATGATTTCATGCGCGGCGACCCGGCCGGAACCGTCCTTGGTCTTGAGCAAGGTCTGCGAAATGATCGCCCGCAGGGAGGTGGAGATCATTGCGCGGATCATGTCCTTCTCTGCTGCAGGAAATACGTCGACGATGCGGTCAATGGTTTTCGCCGCCGAGCTGGTGTGCAGGGTGCCGAACACCAAGTGGCCCGTTTCCGCGCCCGACAACGCCAATCGGATGGTCTCCAGATCTCGCATCTCACCCACCAGGATCACGTCCGGATCCTGGCGCAGAGCCGATCGCAGCGCATTGTTGAACGAAAGTGTGTGCGGACCGACCTCACGCTGGTTGATCAGGCACTTTTTCGACTCGTGCACAAACTCGATCGGATCCTCGATCGTGAGGATGTGTCCTTCTTCGGTTTCATTCTTGTGATTGACCATCGCCGCCAGCGTGGTCGACTTGCCGGAGCCGGTCGGGCCGGTCACCAACACCACGCCCCGCGGCTGGTCCGCGATCTGCTCGAAGATCTTGGGGCACTTTAGATCGGCGAGGGACAGAATTTTGGACGGAATAGTCCGCAAAACCGCCCCGGCGCCGCGGTTTTGCACAAATGCGTTGACGCGAAAACGAGCGAGGCCAGGGATGGCGAAGGAGAAGTCGCACTCCAGGTTCTCCTCGTAGAACTTACGCTGGCCGTCGTTCATGATGTCATAAATCATGCCGTGGACATCTTTATGATCCATCGCCGGCAGATTGATGCGCTTGATATCGCCATGCACGCGGATCATCGGCGGCAGACCAGACGAGAGATGCAGGTCCGATGCCTTGTTCTTGACCACGAAGGCAAGCAGTTCAGAGATATCCATTTATAATTGCTCCATGCTGAGTGACGCGCCAGGCAAGAGTACAACTGACCGAGTGGGTGCGATTCGTCGCCTGTTCACCGCGTTCACGCCCGCGCCAAATTATGTCCACAATCGAGAGTAACTTGCAAGCCGTACACACGCGTATCGCTGCGGCGGCGAGGGCGGCCGGACGCGAGCCCGGCGATGTCGCTTTGCTTGCCGTGAGCAAGACCTTCACCGCGGGAGAAGTGCGCGCGGCGAACACCGCAGGACAGCGCGAATTCGGCGAGAATTACGTCCAGGAGGCGATGGAGAAGATGGCTGCTTTGTCGTCGCTGCCGCTCGTCTGGCACTTTATCGGCCCGATCCAGAGCAACAAGACGCGCGCCATTGCCGGGCATTTCGATTGGGTGCATACGGTCGCGCGCGAGAAGATCGCGCTGCGCCTGGCTGAAGCGCGTCCGATGGAGCGCGGGCGACTGGACATCTGCATTCAGGTAAACGTGAGCGGGGAGCAAAGCAAGAGCGGCGTGGCGCCTGAGGCGGTGCGGCCACTGGCCGAGGCGGTGCGTGCGTTGCCGCGGCTCAGGCTGCGCGGTCTGATGGCGATTCCGGAGCCCAGCGGCGACACGTCGCTGCAGCGCCGGCGCTTCGCCAGCTTGCGTCGGTTGCTGGAGCAGCTCAACGCCGCCGGTTTCGGGCTCGACACCCTGTCGATGGGCATGTCGCAGGACCTGGAGGCGGCCGTCATGGAAGGCGCCACCATCGTGCGCATAGGCACCGCCATATTCGGCGAAAGGAAGCAAGCGTGAAGATTACATTTATCGGCGGCGGCAATATGGCCGCGGCGTTGATCGGCGGCCTTGTCGGCAAGGGCCATGCACCAGCCGGTATGCGCGTGGTCGAGCTTCAGGCCGAGGCGCGCGCACGGCTCGCCGCGCAGTTCGGCGTCGCTTGCGTGGACAGCGTGGCCGCGGCCGCGCCGCTGGGCGAGGTTGTGGTGCTGGCGGTGAAGCCGCAGCAGATGCGCGCTGCCGCTCAGGCGTTGGGACCGCTGCTGGCGCAGGAACTCGTGATCACCATTGCCGCGGGTATCCGCCTGGTCGATCTGTCGCGCTGGCTCGGCGGCTACGCCGTCCTGGTGCGCTGCATGCCGAATACGCCGGCGCTCATCGGCGCGGGCATCAGCGGCTTGTATGCGAGCACCGGGGTCGGCGCCGGGCAGTGTGCTTTGGCGGAGGCTATCCTCGGCGCGGTGGGCGCGACGCTATGGGTGCCGCAGGAAAGCCTGCTCGATCCGGTCACGGCGATTTCCGGCAGCGGACCAGCGTACGTGTTCTATTTCATCGAGGCGGTGCAGCAGGCGGCGCAGGAAATGGGTTTTTCCGCCGCAGACGCCAGGATACTCGCGGTCGAGACCTTCGTCGGGACGGCCAGGCTCGCCGCGCAGAGCCAGGAGCAGGTGACGCTGCTGCGCGAGCGCGTCACATCCAAGGGCGGAACCACTGAGCGCGCACTTGCCAGCATGGATGCCGATCGCGTCAAAGATCTGATTGTGCGGGCGCTGCACGCGGCAAACCAGCGCGCGCACGAGTTGGGCGAACAACTGGGTGCGGACGAATGAGCGGTATCGGCCAACGCCGATCATCGCGCATAATGGAAGGCGATCGTGTTTCGGTCCGGGTTCATCGATGCTGTTCCGGCGCCCGGCCCTTTATTCTGGAAAAATAGATGCTTAACCAAATTCTGCATTTCTTGCTCGAAACCATATTCGGCTTTCTTGTGTTCGTACTGCTGGCGCGTTTCTATCTGCAACTCCTGCGCGCACCATTCCGCAACCCTCTGGGGCAGTTCGTTACTGCGCTGACCAATTGGCTGGTGCTGCCGGCGCGGCGTTTTATTCCCGGACTGTTCGGCATGGATCTGTCGAGTTTCCTGCTGGCCTGGCTGATCGAGGCACTGCTCCTGTTCCTGCTCTATATGCTCAGAGGCGGAGGCTTCGCCGGCGGGTCGGGGGTGGTGATAGGCGCTCTTTTGAGCCTGAGTCTGCTCGAGCTGGCGCGCTTCAGTCTGTATCTGTTGATCGGGGTCATCCTGATTCAGGCGGTGATCAGCTGGATCAACCCATATGCGCCGCTGGCGCCGCTGTTCAACGCGCTTACTGCGCCCTTCCTGCGCCCGTTCCGGCGCCTGATCCCGCCCATCGGCAATGTCGACCTGTCGCCGCTGTTCGCCCTGGTCGCTGCGCAATTGCTGCTGATCCCGCTCGAGTACCTTACGCGCTCGGTGGCGAAGCTGTTTTGAACTGGTATCAGACCAACCGCGATGGCATCACCATTCACATTCATGCCCAGCCTGGTGCCAGACGCACCGAAGTCGTCGGCTTGCACGGCGATTGTGTCAAGATTCGTCTCGCGTCGCCGCCGGTGGACGGCAAAGCCAACGCATGCCTGATTGAATTCCTCGCCCGGCGTCTGAGGGTAAAACGGAGTCAAGTAACAATCACCCGCGGACTGAGTTCGCGCAGCAAGACTGTATTTGTGGCGGTGGCGGGGCTGCAACCCGCCGCGCTGCTTGAGCAGGAAGGCAAACAAGCCTGAACCGGCGCGGGCTCGCAAGAATCCATTGCGCCACGCTCGCGCGTGATTGTTTCTAGCCGTTTCCAGCGTCGTAGACGATCTGGCCCTGCAGCAGGGTGTAGCGTACCTTGCCGGGCAGCTCGATGCCGAGGAAGGGCGTGTTCTTGCCCTGGCTCTTGAGCATTGCTGCGCTCACCTTGTTGTAGTGCTCCGGATCGAATACGCAGACATCGGCTGTGTGACCCTCCGATAGGTGGCCGGCGTCCAGGCCGAGAATGCGTGCCGGCTCCCTTGTGATGCGTGCGAGCGCCTGCCCCAGCGGCACTTTCATTTCTAGAGCCCACTTCAGCGTGAGCGGCAGCAACAGCTCCAGGCCGGTGGCACCGGCTTCCGAATCAGCGAAAGGCAGCAGCTTCGAATCCTCGTCAACTGGCGTGTGGTCCGAGCACAGCGCGTCTATAGTGCCGTCCTTCAGACCTTGGCGCAGCGCATCCCGGTCGCGCGCGCTGCGCAGCGGCGGCCGCAGGTGGCAATGCGCGTCGAAATAGCCCAGGTCCATTTCCGACAAGTGGGCGTGGTGGATACCAACGTCGCAGCTGATGGGCAGACCGTCGTTCTTGGCGGCGCGCACCATGGCCACCCCCTCGCGGGTGGACAGGCGGCACAGGTGCACGCGTGTACCTGTGGCGCGCATTACCTCGACTATAGTGGCAATTGCAATGGTTTCGGCAAACGCAGGGATTCCCTGCAGCCCCAGCCGCGTGGCCACTTCGCCGTCGTGCGCCACTCCGTCCTTCGCCAGATATCCGTCCTGCGGATGCAGCCAGACGCAGAAACCGAAGGTGGCGGCGTACTGCAGCGCGCGCCACAGCACCTGATTGTCCTGCAGCGGCACATCAGCGTGCGAAAATCCGACGCAACCGGCATCGCGCAGTTCCGCCATTTCGGTAAGCTGTTCCCCCGCCAGGCCGATGGTGAGCGCGCCGATCGGATAAACGTGCGCCAGGTTAAGCGTCTTGGCGCGGTGCTTGAGCATTTCCACCAAGCCTGGTTCGTCCAGCACTGGCTCGGTGTCGGGTGGACAGGCAAGGCTGGTTACGCCGCCCGCCGCAGCGGCCAGCATTTCCGATTCCAGCGTTGCCTTGTACTCGAAGCCGGGTTCGCGCAGCCGCGCCGACAGGTCGATCAGGCCCGGGCAGACCACCAGGCCAGCGGCATCGATCACGCGGTTTGCGCCAAAGCCGGCCGGCGCGCCGCCGACCGAGGCGACCTTGCCGGCGGCGACAAACAGGTCGGCTTGGGTATCGATGTTGTTGCTCGGGTCGATCAGGCGGCCGTTCTTGATATGAATTTTCATCTAAGCGCTCATTACGAAATGAGGGGATATCTCCCGAGGGGACTTTCCCCTCAACGGGGATCGAGACCTTCGGGGCGCCTCCCCTCATACTCCTCTAAGTCGGGACCGTTTCGGCAATTCCGAAACGGCCTCTATTCTAATTTCCCGCCAGTATGCTCATTACCGCCATCCTGACAGCGATGCCGAACGTCACCTGCGACAGGATCACCGCATGCGAGCCGTCGGCGACTGCGGAATCGATTTCCACGCCGCGGTTCAACGGACCCGGGTGCATGACGATGGCGTCGGGCTTGGCCAGCGCCAGCTTTTCCGGTGTCAGGCCGTAGTACTTGAAGAACTCCTGAGCGGAGGGCAGCAGCGCGCCGCGCATGCGCTCGCTCTGCAGGCGCAACATCACCACCACGTCGACGTCGCGCAAGCCCTGTTCGAGGTCGTAGAACACCTTGACGCCGAGCTTCTCCGCGCCGGCAGGGATCAGGGTCATGGGACCGATGACGCGCACGTCAGGTGTGCCCATGACAGTCAGCGCGTGGATCAACGAGCGCGCCACGCGCGAATGCAGCACGTCGCCGACGATGGCCACCGACAGCCTGGTGAAATCCTTCTTGTAGTGGCGGATGGTATAGAGGTCGAGCAGGCCCTGGGTCGGGTGCGCATGGCGCCCATCGCCGGCGTTGACCACGTGGAGGTGGCTGGCGACATGGCTGGCAATCAGATGCGGTGCGCCGCTTTGCGCATGTCTCACCACGAACATGTCGGCATGCATGGCGGACAGATTGTCCACAGTGTCGAGCAGGGTCTCGCCTTTGGTATGCGAGGACACCGCGATGTTCAGATTGATGACGTCGGCGGACAGGCGCTTGGCGGCGATTTCGAACGTGGTACGGGTGCGCGTGGAGTTCTCGAAGAACAGATTGAATACCGATTTGCCGCGCAGTAACGGGACTTTCTTGACCTCGCGCGCAGTGACACCAACGAAAGAAGTAGCGGTATCGAGAATATGGGTAAGAGTTTCCCGCGGCAGCCCCTCGATGGTAAGCAGGTGCTGCAGCTCGCCCTTATCGTTTAGTTGTGGGTTACGCATCGAATTTCAGCCTGAGTTTTCCATGGTCATCGCGGTCAAGCACCAGCATGCGCCCTGGCGGAATCTCCAGCTTGGCGCCCACGTACTGCGCGGCGACCGGCAACTCGCGCCCACCGCGGTCGATCAGCACGGCGAGGCTGATCGAAGCCGGCCGGCCGTAGTCGAACAATTCGTTCATCGCCCCGCGCACGGTGCGACCGGTATAGAGCACATCGTCGACCAGCACGATGTGGCGGCCGTTGACCTCGAACGGAATCTGCGTGGGCTTTATTTGCGGATGCAGCCCGGCCTTATCGAAATCGTCGCGATAGAACGAGATATCGAGCAAGCCCAGCGGCAGAGCGATGCCGAGCGCCGCATGCAGCCGCTCGGCGAGCCAGACCCCGCCGGTATGAATGCCGACCAGGGCGGTATCGGCCGTGACCTGCGGTTTGAGCTGACGCACCAGCTCCGCGCACAGGGTTTCAGGATCAGGTAGAACCGGGGTCATCGAAATAGCTTTGCAAAATAATCTGCGCCGACACTTGATGGGCGCGCAGCTTGTGCTTGCGCCCTCCTTTTCCCGCTGCCCTCAAAGCCTCTTCGGCTGCCGCCGAGCTCAGCCGCTCGTCCACCAGCTCGACCGGAAGCCTGAATCGCGCCTCCAGCTGGCGCGCGAAACGGCGGCAGCGTCGCGTCAGCTCGTGCTCCGCGCCGTCCATCGACAGCGGCAGCCCCACCACCAGAAAGCCAGGTTTCCATTCTGCGACCAGTGCGGCAGTCTCGTCCATGCGCGCTGCGCTTCCTTTCGCGATGATCAGTCCGAGCGGATGCGCCACGCCGATGCTGGACTCGCCTACAGCGACGCCGGTGAATTTTTCGCCGAAATCGAAAGCGAGTACCGTGCCGGTACCGGCAAAATGGCTAGAGGATGATCCGCGTTGGGGAACCAAGGCGGTTTCGTTTCTACCCATTAGCGGCCACCCATTGCGCGCTGGCGCCATTCACGCATGTCCCGTGTCCTCGGACAGGTTGGCGAAATCCACGCCCAACAGCTCCATCGCCGCCGGCAGCTTTTCCTCGGCGGGCAGATCGAAAATGATCTGCTCGCCCGCTTCCACGGTCAGCCATGCGTTCTGACCAAGTTCGTGCTCGAGCTGTCCGGCAGCCCAGCCGGAGTAACCCAGGGTGACCAGCATTTTGGCCGGACCGCTGCCCTTGCCTACCGCCTCGAGTATGTCCTTGGAGGTGGTGAGGCCCAGGCTGCCGCGTACATTCAGGGTGGTATGCCATTCTCCCACCGGCTGATGCAGCACGAAACCGCGGTCGGTCTGCACCGGGCCGCCAAAATAGACCGGAATGTCGTGCAGTTCGTGCGGCTCCAGCTTCAGATTGATGCGTTCGAACAGCGCTTGCAGGCTCAGGTCGATGGGGCGGTTGACTACCACGCCCAGCGCGCCCTGGTCGTTGTGTTCGCAGATGTAGGTGAGGGATTTGGCAAAATAAGGATCCACCATATTCGGCATCGCGATGAGAAAATGGTGGGTAAGGTCGATCGCCACTCCATTATTTTAAACCTCTGGCAGAACATATACAATTTTTTAGAGCAGAACGAACACATTTTCGCCAGACCCCTGGTCGGGTTCCTGCGCTCCGCTCCCTGGGCAATGACTAGCAGGCTGCTGTAAAACGCTTCCCTGACGCGAAAGTGCACCTCATCATGACGCCCTCTCAGAGGGAAGCGTTTTTAATGGCCCTGGCTTGGGGTCTCCAAAAGGGGGCCCAAGGAAGGGATGGGCCCCTTCCTTTCCCATCCCGACCCCCTTTTTCAACACTCTGCTAGATTTCGACCATTTCGAAGTCTTCCTTGCGCGCGCTGCATTCCGGGCAAGTCCAGTTGATGGGCACATCCTCCCAGCGCGTGCCCGGGGCGATGCCCTCGTCGGGAACGCCGGCTGCCTCGTCATAGATGTAGCCGCAGATGAGGCACATCCAAGTCTTGAATTCGGTGTTGGTCGATGCGGCTGTCATATCCTGGACCCGGCTTTGGGTTAAAATAGCGCCGCATCTTACCCTGTTGCCATGGCTTGTTCCAGCATGGCGCCCACCATGCCCACTTCCCTGCCGCCGATCGTCCTCAGTTTTGCCGCCACAGATCCCACCGGTGGCGCCGGCATCCAAGCCGATCTGCTCACGTTGTCGAGCATGGGCTGCCACGCCCTTACCGTGGTGACGGCAATCACGGTGCAGGACACCGCGGGGGTCGAGGATGTGCTGCCGATCGACGCCGACTGGGTGAGCGACCAGGCGCGGGTGCTGCTGGAAGACATGCCCGTGGCGGCGTTCAAGATCGGCCTGATAGGCAGCGTGGAAAACTGCGCGGCCATTGCCGAGGTGGTATCGGACTATCCTGACGTACCGCTGATCCTCGACCCGGTGCTGGCCTCCGGCCGCGGCGATGAGATGGCGAACGAGGACATGATCGAGGCCATGCGCGAAATGCTGATCCCCCAGACCACCATCATTACGCCCAACAGCCTGGAGGCGCGGCGCCTGGCCGACGATGGCGGCGAGGACGAGCGGTCTTTGGCAGACTGCGCCAAGCGCATCCTGGAGATGGGCTGCGAGTACGTGCTGATCACCGGCACGCACGAGAATACCCCGCAGGTGATCAACACGCTCTACGGCCAGCAGGGCGTGATCCGCAGCGACAGTTGGCAGCGCCTGCCCGGCAGCTATCATGGTTCGGGCTGCACGCTGGCTTCGGCTATTGCGGCTACGCTCGCCAACGGTCTGGATATTCCGGAAGCGGTGCGCGAAGCACAGGAGTACACCTGGCAGACGCTGAACGCCGGCTTTCGCCCGGGCATGGGGCAGCATATCCCCGACCGTTTCTTCTGGGCGCGCGAAGCCGAGGATGATGAATCGAAGCAAGAGGACTGAGGCGTGAAGGGCAAAATCGCGGGGCTCTATGCAATCACGCCGGATGAGCAGCGCACCGATATTCTCGTCAGCAAAGTCGGTCAAGCGTTGCGCGGCGGCGCGTCGGTGGTGCAATACCGCAACAAGATCGCCGGCGCGGACTTGCGGCTCGAGCAGGGGCGCGCGCTGTCCGCATTGTGCCGCGCAGCCGCTGCCGCGTTCATCATCAACGACGATGTCGAGCTCGCGCTGGAACTGAGTGCCGACGGCGCGCACCTGGGCGCAGACGATGGCGACCTCGCCGAAGCGAGGCGGCGCCTGGGGCAAGACAAGCTGCTTGGCGCGTCCTGCTACGACCGTACTGAACTGGGCGAGGCCGCGGTGCGGGCGGGCGTGGATTACCTGGCCTTCGGTAGCGTGTTCAGCTCCGGCACCAAACCCGGCGCAGTGCGCGCGCCGCTGGCGATCTTCGCCGAGGCACGCCGGCGTTTCGCCCTGCCGCTGGTGGCAATCGGCGGCATTACCCTGCACAATGCACCGCAGGTGTTCGCCGCCGGGGCGGACGCAGTGGCCGTGATCAGCGCCGTGTTCGACGCCGCCGACATTGCCGCCAGCGCCGCCGGCTTTACCCGACTTTATCAACAACAGCGGATGCAGCAATGAGCAATGAATCTCTGTTTGCCAAGGCCCAGCAATTCATTCCCGCCGGGGTCAATTCCCCGGTGCGGGCGTTTCGCGCCGTGGGCGGCGCGCCGCGCTTCATCGCGCGCGGCGAGGGCTCCTGCATGTGGGACACCGAAGGCCGGCGCTATCTCGATTACATCGGTTCCTGGGGCGCGATGGTAGCGGGCCACGCCCATCCCGAGGTGGTGGCTGCAGTGTGTGCGGCCGCCAAGAAAGGCCTTTCATTTGGCGCGCCGACCGAAGCCGAAATCGAAATGGCCGAGCTGTTGTGCAAGCTGCTGCCGGGAATGGAACTGGTGCGCCTGGTGAGCTCGGGCACCGAGGCGACGATGACGGCCCTGCGCCTGGCGCGCGGCCATACCGGCCGCAACCGCGTGATCAAGTTCGAAGGCTGCTATCACGGCCATGCCGACAGCCTGCTGGTGAAAGCCGGCTCGGGCGCGCTCACTTTCGGCCAGCCGAGCTCTTCGGGTGTTCCTCCCCAAGTCGCGGCGGACACCTTGGTGCTCGACTATAACGATGCCGGGCAACTGGAGCACAGCTTCGCCGAGAACGGCAAGGACATTGCCGCGGTGATCGTGGAGCCGGTCGTGGGCAACATGAACCTGGTCGCGCCCAAGCCGGAATTTCTGCGCACCATGCGCGAATTATGTACGAAGCATGGCGCAGTCCTGATTCTGGATGAGGTCATGACCGGCTTTCGCGTAGGCTTGGCCGGCGCACAGGGGCGCTACGGCATCCAGCCCGACCTCACCACCCTGGGCAAGGTCATCGGCGGCGGCATGCCGGTGGGCGCTTTCGGCGGACGGCGCGAGATCATGCAGAAAATCGCCCCGCTCGGGCCGGTGTATCAGGCGGGCACGCTCTCGGGGAATCCGGTGGCGGTCGCCGCGGGCCTGGCGACGCTGAAGCTGGTGCAAGCCCCTGGCTTCTATGAAAAACTCGGTGCCAGCACGCGGGCCTTGACCGAAGGTTTGGCCGCGGCGGCGAAAAAACACGGAGTGGTGTTCTCGGCGCAGGCAATCGGCGGCATGTTCGGCATTTATTTCCGCGCCGCCGCCCCGCAGAGCTTCGCCGAGGTCATGCAATGCGACAAGGAAGCGTTCAACCGTTTCTTCCACGCCATGCTCGAGCGCGGGGTGCACTTCGCGCCTTCGGCCTACGAGGCGGGTTTCGTATCCGCGGCGCACAGTGAATCGGACATCGCTGCGACCGTTAGCGCTGCCGAGGCCGTGTTCGCGGGCATGAACAAATAGGCGATAATCGCGCAGGGTTGTTTTCCTGCGGCGGTTTTTGCTTCAAGGACCGCGGCGGTCAAGGCGGCACAAAACCGCTGCGTCGCCAGGCGTGATCGGCGTTTAGCGCGGTTTCAGGTTGTCGCGGATTTCGCGCAGCAGCTTCACTTCCTCCGGCGGCTCCGCCGGAGCCGGGGCCGCCGCCTCGGCGCGCTTCAGCCGGTTGATCCAGCGCACCAGCATGAAAATGATGAACGCGAGGATGACAAAGTTGCTGGCGATGGTGAGGAAGCTGCCGTAGGCGAACACCGGCACGCCCGCTTTCTTCACCGCGTCCAGCGTCATCGCCGTGCCCGGCGGAATATCTTTGAGCGCGAAAAAGTAGTTGGAAAAATCCAGCCCGCCGAGCACCCGTCCTATTACCGGCATGATCAGGTCGTTCACCACGGAATCGACGATCTTGCCGAACGCGGCGCCGATAATAACGCCCACGGCCAGATCCATTACATTGCCCTTCAGTGCAAATTCCTTGAATTCCTTGAGCATGATTCGGTTTCCTTTCCGGTGACAGGGTTGCGAATTCGACTGGTGCAGCTCGCGCCGCGCACAGGCAACGATCGCACAAGCCGGTGGCTAGAGCAAGAACAGCGTCGCTAGGCCCAAAAATATGAAAAATCCGCCGCTGTCGGTCACGGCGGTGATCATTACGCTCGAGCCCAGCGCCGGGTCGCGCCCCAGCTTGTCCAAGGCAAGGGGGATGAATACCCCCATCATCGCCGCCAGCACCAGGTTGAGCATCATCGCCGCCGTCATCACCAGTCCGAGCGCCGGGTTGCCATAGATCCAGAACGCTATACAACCGAGGATGCCGCCCCAGATCAGGCCGTTCAACAAAGCGACGCCGATTTCCTTGGTGAAGAGTATGCGCGCGTTCTGCAGCTGGCCCAGCGCGATCGAGCGCACTATCATGGTGATGGTCTGATTGCCTGAGTTGCCGCCGATGCCGGCGACGATGGGCATCAGTGCCGCCAGCGCCACCAGTTTCTCGATCGAACCCTCGAAGGCGCCGATCACGCGCGAGGCGATGATGGCCGTAACCAGGTTGATCGCGAGCCAGGCCCAGCGGTTCTTCACGCTGGCCCAGACCGAGGAGAAAATGTCTTCCTCCTCGCGCAGGCCGGCCTGCGCCAGTTGTTCGGCCTCGGTCCTGTCGCGGATGTAGTCCACCACGGCGTTTACCGTGACCCGTCCGATCAAGCGCCCGGCGCGATCCACCACGGCTGCCGATACCAGGTCGTAGCGCTCGAACGCCTGCGCCGCCTTCTGCGCCTGGTCGTCCGGATGCAGTTTCACTACCTCAGTGGACATCGCTGCGCTGACCGTGGCCTCGAGATCGGTTACGATCAGCTTGCTGATCGGCAGCGCGCCTATCAGGCGCTGCTCGCGGTCGACCACGAATACCAGATCCGTGTGGTCGGGCAGCTCATCCAGGCGGCGCAAATACCGGGTCACCACCTCGAGTGTCACGTCCTCGCGCACGCTGACCATGTCGAAAGCCATCAACGCGCCCACCGAGTCCTCCGCATAAGACATGGCCGCGCGCAACTGCTCGCGCTCCTCCGCCGGTAGCGACTGGAACACGTCTTCAAGTACGTCTTCGGGCAGGTCCGGCGCGAGGTCGGCGATCTCGTCGGTATCGAGCTGCTCGGTCGCCGCGACCAGCTCCTCGCTGTCCATGCTCTCGATAAGTGTCTCGCGCACGGCATCGGAGACTTCAAGCAGGATTTCGCCGTCGCGCTCGGCCCTGACCAGGTCCCAGACGATCAGGCGTTCCTCGAGCGGCAGTGCTTCAAGCACAAAGGCGACGTCGGCGGGATGCAGGGCATGGAGCCTCCAGCGCAGCTCGTCCAGCAACGGGCCGGGCAGGACTGCGGCGGCGGGCTCTGCGCCGCCGGACTGACTGCGTTCGGCACCTGCTTCGGCATCCTGTTTCCGGCGCAGCAGTTCGCGCAGCTCGCGCAGGCTTTCCTGCAGGTCCTCGAGCTCTTTCTTGTGGCTGGTGTCGATCAATTTCGCCTCGGCCGGGGTGGCAATGCGGCTGCGCACGCGCAGCCGATTCTAGCAGCCGGGGTATGATTGCAAAACCGGTTTCTGGACTTTTTCATATATGGCTGAGGCGCGCGCGCGCGGCGGATCGGAGCAGGACGTACGCCCACTGGAGATCTGGGCCTGGGCGATGTACGACTTCGCCAATTCGGGCTACACCACGGTGGTGCTCACCGCGATTTTCAACGCTTACTTCGTCGCGGTCGTGGCCGGCGGCGCACCCTGGGCGACCTTTGCCTGGACCGCCACCCTGTCGCTCTCTTACGCTTTGGTGATCGCCACTGCGCCGGTGATCGGCGCCTATGCCGATCTGCGCGCCAACAAGAAGCGGCTGCTGCTATACACCACCGTCGGCTGCGTGCTCGGCACCGCGGCCCTGGCGTTCGCCGGGCCGGGGGACATTGCAGTCGCCGTGCTGTGCGTGGTGATATCGAATTTCTTCTTTGGCACGGGTTGCGATCTGATCGCGGCATTCTTGCCGGAGTTGGCGCGCGGCAGGAACCTGGGCAAGGTATCGGGCTGGGGCTGGAGCCTGGGTTACATCGGCGGGCTGGTGACGCTGGGCGCATGCCTTGCCTACGTGTCCTCGGCTCAGGCGGCCGGCCAAACGGCCGCGCAGTTCGTTCCGGTGACCATGCTGATTACCGCGGCGCTGTTCGCGCTTGCCAGCCTGCCCACGTTCGCGCTGCTGCGCGAGCGCGCCTCTCCGCAACCCTTGGGTTCAGGCGCGTCTCTGGTTGGTACGGCGTTCGCGCGCCTCGCCGACACCCTGCGCCATGCCGCCCGCTATCAGGATTTGCGCCGCTTTCTCGTGTGCATCGTGTTCTACCAGGCCGGGGTGCAGACGGTGATCACCCTGGCGGCGATCTACGCCCAACAGGCGATGGGCTTCAACACCCGCGACACGCTGATCCTGGTGCTGGTGGTCAACGTCACCGCCGCACTGGGGGCGTTTTTCCTCGGCAATGTGCAGGATCGTTTCGGCCACATTCCCACCATTGCGTTCACGCTCGCCGGCTGGATCGCCACCGTGCTGATCGCCTGGGCGGCCGATACGCGAGTGCTGTTTTGGATCGCAGCCAACCTCGCCGGGCTGTGCCTGGGCGCGTCCCAGTCCGCGGGGCGCGCGCTGGTCGGCTACCTGAGTCCCAAAGCTCGGCGCGCGGAATTCTTCGGCCTGTGGGGCCTGGCGACAAACCTGTCTTCCATCCTCGGCCCCATTACCTATGGCGCGGTGAGCTGGGTATCGCAAGGCAACCACCGCCTCGCCATGCTTATTACGGGCGCTTTCTTTGTGGCCGGACTGCTGATCCTGCGCGGTGTTGATGCGCGCCGCGGACGGCGTGCCGCGCTGAGAAAGGCTTGACCAGACCAGGGATTCACAAAGGGAGCTAATCCCTCGTGTTCAAGCAGGACCTACGGTAGTTCGGCCGAGGGCATGCGCGCGCGTATGGTTTCGCTGTAGCGTTGCAGAAATTCGGAGTCGCGGTTGCGTTCGTAATAGAGTGGCCGCGGCAACATCGCTGCCAGGCGCGCCGCCTGCTCGGCGTTCAAGCCGGCGGCGCTAATATTGTAGTAGTGCCGCGCTGCGGCTTCGGCGCCGAATACGCCGTCACCCCATTCGGCGACGTTCAAATAGATCTCCAGAATACGTTCTTTGTCCATCAGCATCTCGAGCATCCAGGTAATGACCGTCTCCTGCCCCTTGCGCCATAGGCTTTTCTCGCCGGAGAGAAACAGGTTCTTGGCCAGTTGCTGGCTGATGGTGGATCCGCCGGCGACTACTCTTCCCCTTCGCTGGTTCTTCTCCATCGCTTTCTGTATGCCTTCCCAGTCGAAACCATCGTGCTCGGAGAACTTGGCGTCTTCGGCCACGATCACTGCGCGCTTCAATTGGTCGGAGATGCGTGCGTAGCTTGCCCAGCGCTGTTTCAGGTTCGCATTGGGGTTCTTTGCGCGAAGGTGCTCCAGCCGCGCCCGCATGAAGCTGGTGCTCTCGGGGTTGTAGGCGGTCCAGTACCAGATATGCGCGGCAAACCAGCCCTGGTACAGCAGCAGGGCGATGAACAATGCACCCAGCGCGTAGCAGAACGCCTTCCACAGCGACGCCAGCGCCCGTTTGATCGCCTTAAGCATCTTGCGCTTGCCGCAGCAGTTGCAACACCGGTGTGCTGTCGGGGCGCAGGCCGCGCCAGATGAAGAACGATTCGGCCGCCTGCTCCACCAGCATACCGAGGCCGTCGGCGAGCCGCGCCGCGCCTTCGCTTCGGGCAAAGGCGAGGAACGGCGTTTCGCCGCTGCCGTACATCATGTCGTAGGCCAGCGCGCCGCGCGCGAACGCCCGCGGCGGCAGCGGCGGCAACTCGCCCGCGAGGCTGGCCGAGGTGGCGTTGACGACGAGGTCGAACTGTCTGCCAGCGAGCGCAGCATAGGTAACGGCTTCGAGCGCGCCGCGAAAGCTTTGCGCCAGCCGTTGCGCCTTTTCCAGCGTGCGGTTGGCGAGCACGAATTGCGCCGGCTGCTGCTGGAGCAGGGGTTCGATCACGCCGCGCGCCGCTCCGCCTGCGCCTAACAGCAGAATGCGCCGACCGGCGATGGCAAAGCCGAGATTGCGCAGCAGGTCGTTCACCAGCCCAGCCCCATCGGTGTTGTCGGCGAAAATCACGCCTTTGTCGAATTTGAGCGTGTTTACCGCCTGCGCCGCGCTGGCGCGCTCGGACAGCATGGTGGCGTAGCGGAACGCCTCGCCCTTGAACGGCACGGTGACGTTCAGACCACGGCCGCCGCCGGCGCGGAATGCGTTGGCAGTCGCCACAAACGCATCCTTTGGCGCGAGCAGCCGTTCATACACGAGATCCTGCCCGGTCTGGCGCGCAAACGCGGCATGAATCAGCGGAGATTTGCTGTGCGCAACCGGGTTACCGATGACGGCGTATTGGTCCGGCATGGCGCTGAATCATTCTCCAAGCAATTTGTCACCCGGCGCAAACGTCCAGGTGCGGGTGATGACGAGTATGTCGGTGTCGCGCGTGATATTGGCGGGGAAGCTGGCGTAAGGCGAAGCCATTTTCACAATACGCTCGGCCGCCCGGTCGAGAATCTGGTGTCCGGAGGAACGCCGCACTTCGACCGCATCCAGACTGCCGTCGGCATTGATCGATACGGTGAGGACCAGGCTGCCATAGACCCTGCCGCGCGCGCTGTCTGGATAGTTCAGGTTGCCGATACGCTCGACTTTGAGGCGCCAGTCCTCGACGTACTGCGCGAAGCGGTATTCCCGCGCGCGCGCGCCTATGAATGCTTTTCGCGGGCGCTTGTTGTATTCCTCGAGCTGACGCGAGATCTGCGCCTCCATGCGCGCAATCGCCAGTGCATTGGTGGCGAGGTCCTGGCCCGACACCCGCGGCTGCGGTGCTTCCGACGCAGTCGCCGCTTTGGGTTGCTCGGCAGCGTTCACGCTTTTCGCCGCCCGCAGCCGCGTCATCATCTTCAGCTGTTGGGCCTCCAGTTCCTGCACTCGCTGCGCTGCGCGCTTGGTATCGGCGCCGGGCTCTGCTTCCTTCAGCACCGGCAGCGGCGTCTTGGCGCGTCGATTCTCATCGGTATTGCCGCCGCCGTCGAGGTTTGCCTGCGCCAGTACGTCGGCCTTGACCGGCTTCGCGCGGGTCTTGCTGTTGACTAGCACCACTTCCAGCGGCGGGGAGACGTACTTGTCGCGGATGATGTCGGGCAGCTTAAAGTGGACGGACAGGGCCACCGCGTGCAGCGAGATGGACAGGGCCAGCGCGAGCGTGAGACTGCGCGACGACGGATCCATGCCGGCCATGAACCCAGGCCAGCGCAGGCGCAGGGAGACGAGCGGATAAACGCTGTGCAATCAGGCCTCAAATGCTAGTGAAATCAGCGTATTCTATGCTTTTGGAGAGAAGTTATCTCAACTTTCTTTTGTTATGAGCGCTTAGCGTTCAACCGGTCCCTTGTAGCGGGCTTTGACCGCGTTATCCATCAGATCTATCCCTTCGATTTCAAGCAGCACCCGGCTGCCCATTTCCAAATCCGGTAGTGACGGTACGTGGACATACAGCGGAATTCCTTCGAACTTGACTAAATTGTCACGCAGCACCTGCGCCTTTGCGAGGGTCACCTGCTCCTGCAGCAGCCAGCGCAGGCACCAATAGTGCTCCATTTTGCTCTGGAACTGGTCGTATGCAGCATAAGTGAGTTCGAATTCGCGCATTGCCGCAAGCAGATCGGCGGAGTTTTTTCCGAATGGCGGCGCTGCGCCCGAGAGGCTGGCGAGCAGCTGCCACTGGTTCAGCAGGTCGATGTAGCGGCGCAGCGGCGAGCTTGCCCAAACGTAATGCGACACACCCAGACCCTGGTGCGGGGAAGCCACAGTAGTCATGCGCACCTTGCCGTTGGACTGGGTCCGGTAGATGGCGGGTACGCCGCGGTCGGCGAGCAGTCTGCCCCAGTTGTTGTTGGCGCTGATCATCAGTTCCGCCACCAGCTTGTCCAGCGGTGCGCCGCGCCGGCGCTCAACGATGCTGACGCGCTCGTTCTCGACGTAGAAGTTGTAATCGACGCGGTCCTGCTGTGTCGCGGGTTTGCCGCGCGCTGCCTCCAGTTCGAGCGCGAGCCGCCACAGGAAGAACAGTTCGGCCTCGAACGGCAGTTCGCCGCGTTCCTCCCCGGCGAGAAAGGCCGCGTCCAGCGCCTCCACCTGGTGATGGCGCAGGTTGGCGGCGATGTTCACGCGCTCGATGCGGGTTTCCTGCCCTTCCACCAAGTGCGACAGCGGATTGATGTCCAGGTACAGCGACACCGCCGGACAGGTGCGTCCCTCGGCCAGGGTGTAGCGTTCGATCACCTGCGGCGGCAGCATGGTGATCTTCTGCCCTGGAATATAGGCGGTGGACAGGCGGGCGCGCGCGATCTTGTCCAACGCGGACCCAGGAGCGAAACCCAGCGCCGGGGCAGCGATGTGGATGCCGACGCGATAGCGTCCGTTGGCAAGCCGCGTCAGGGAGAAGGCGTCATCGATTTCGGTGGTGCTTGCGTCGTCCAGGCTGAACGCCGCGACCGCGGCCAGCGGCAGCTCGGGCGGCTCGTCCGCGCTGATGTTGTCAAACACGCCGCCATCGCGAGGAAAGTGCTCGAATAGAAACGCCCCCAGATGATAGTCGTGGCTGGAGGGCAGCGCGCCGGCGCGCTCGAGCAGCCTGGCCGCCGACAGCCCGCTCGCCTCGCAGGCCAGTTCCAGTGCCTTGGTCTCGATGCGATTGCGATCCGGCCGGTACAGCAATTGCGGCAATACGGCGCGCAGCGCTTCGGGCACCGTGCCGCGCTGCAGTTCGTCCGCCCAGGACCGAATCTGCTCCTCCTGCATTCGTTTCTTTTCCACGCTCGCAAGCGCCGCTTTGAGCGTGTCTGGGGGCGCGGCGCGAAAACGCCCCTTGCCCTTGCGGTAGAAATACATCGGCGCGGACTGCAGCTTGATCACGATGGCCGCAGCCTCCAGAGCGCCGGGTGCATGGCCGTAATATTCGCGCGCCAGGTCGGCGAAACCAAACTCCGCTGTGCCGCAGCATTGCCACAGGAAATCGGAATCGATCTCGGCGGCCAGCGCTTCGGCCTTGCCTATGAGTTCGGCCAGCGGCGGCGCCTCGAAGCGCAGCAACACGCTCGCTGCCTTGATCTTGCTTCTTTTGCCATGCGCAGCTTCCACCTGCAGCGACGTGTCGCTTTCGGCGAGCACGGCGCCGACCTTGAAACAGCCGGCCTCTTCGTACAGCACGTTCATGGGATCAGAGCCGAAGGAATAGGGTTGGTCGAGCGCCGCAGACACACCTGACAGGCAGGCTGAAGCGCATTGCGCTTGCGCTGCGTCCGAATCAACGCTGCAAGCTGAAATTATACGCTAGCCGCTCGTCGCCGTACCGGGCGCCCGGACTCCGTGCAGAGCAGAGCCCGCCTCGTCCCCGCCGTGGCTGGTCGGGTTACACTATGCAGCATTCGCGCGAACTATCCCGCAGCGGCGGGAAACTCGCGCATATGCAGCAGAAAGGAATCATATGAACGTTGTCGATGTGATTATTTCCGAGGTTGGCCCGCGCGACGGGCTGCAGAATACCAAGAGCTTCATGCCGACCGCGGCGAAGAAGGCCTGGATCAGCGCCGAGGCTGCCGCCGGCGTATACGCGATCGAAGTCTGCTCCTTCGTCCCGGCCAAGCTCCTCCCGCAGTTCGTGGATGCCGAGGAAGTGCTCGCGCACGCCAATGCGATCCCCGGCCTGACGCCGGTGGTGTTGGTGCCCAACTTCAAAGGCTGCGAGCGCGCCCTTGTCGCCGGTGCGCGCCGCGTCACCGTGCCGATCTCCGTGTCCGAGGCGCACAGCATGAGCAACGTGCGCAAGACCACGGCGCAGGCAATCGAGGACTTTGCCCGCATGGCCGAGCTGGTGAGGTCGCAGCCAAAAGGCAAACGATCGCAACTGGTCGGCGCCTGCTCGACCGCGTTCGGCTGCTCGCTGCAGGGCGCAGTCGCAGAAATCGATGTGGTGCGGGTGGCGGTAGCATTGCGCGAGGCCGGAGCGGATGCCATCAGCCTGGCCGACACCGTCGGCTATGCCAATCCGGAGCAGGTGAAGCGCCTGTTCCGGCAAGTGCGCAAAGCGATCGGCGAGGACTTCGCCATCGAAGCGCATTTCCACAACACCCGGGGCCTTGGGCTGGCCAACGCGCTCGCCGCCTACGCGGTGGGTGTGTGCAATTTCGACAGTACCCTGGGCGGCCTGGGCGGTTGCCCCTGGGCGCCGGGCGCCTCCGGCAACGTGGTCACCGAGGACCTGGTGTTCATGTTCGAGTCCATGGGCGTGAGGACTGGCATCGACATCGGCAAGCTGATCGAAGTGCGCCAGACGGTGTTCGCGGCGCTTCCCGACGCCGAGCTCTATGGCCACATAGCCAAAGCAGGTTTGCCCAAGGGTTATCAACCGCTGTCGCACGCGGTGTAAAGCATCGGGAAGTCCGGAACTGAGGAGATTGCTGCCGTACCCGGCCGTACTCAGGCCCGCGCCAGCCCCGCGAAATCGAGGATCAGCGGGATATGCTCGGAAAAGCTCTTCAGGCTGTGGTCGCCGCCCTCGATCACGATCTGGCGCGCGCCCGCGTATTTTTGCACCGCCTGGCGATAGTCGAGCACCTCGTCCCCGGTTTCCAACAGCAACAAATAGCGTTGCGGGCGTACGCTAGGCAGGTAGAGCTTTTCCCACTGGCGCAGGTGCTCTTCGGTTAGTTCATATTGCCGCTGGGTATGCAGGTTGCGCTGCACGCCGAGGTACGGGCGCAAATCCTCGTGCGGGTAGACGGCAGGGTTGATCAGGACCGCGCGCAGATCGTGGTGCTCGGCGAGGTAACTCGCGTAAAAGCCGCCGAGCGAGCTGCCGACCAGGGTGATGGACTCGCGCGGGTGTCGCTCAATCTCGGACTCGACCGCGGCGATGGCGCGCGCGCCCAGAGTTGGCAGCGCAGGGCAGCAGTACTGATCGCCCAGCCCGCGCATCTCCATATAGCGCTGGAGCAGCTGCGCCTTGTGCGAGCCGGGTGAACTGTTGAAGCCATGCAAATAGATCAGCATTTCAAAGCGACACCGCCCTTCCCTAAGTGCGGGGCCGTTTTGGCGGTTCTGGGACAGCCTCATTGCCACCGGCGCTCAGCCGGTCCAGCAATTTCTGGTGGATACCGCCGAAGCCGCCGTTGGACATGACCAGCACCTGATCTCCGGGCTTGGCTTCGGCAGCGATGGCGGTAACCAGGGCGTCGAGATCGTCATGGCAGACCGCCTTGGCGCCCAGCGGAGCGAGTGCGTCGGCGGGATTCCAGCCCAGGTTGGCGCTGTAGCAGTACACCAGATCGGCCTCGGCCAGGCTGCCGGGGATTGCGTTCTTCATGACACCGAGTTTCATGGTATTGGAGCGGGGCTCCAGCACGGCCAGAATGCGCGCCTTGCCGACCTTGCGCCGCAGCCCGGCCACGGTCGTGGCGATCGCCGTTGGATGGTGGGCGAAGTCGTCGTACACCGTGACTCCGGCAACCGTGCCGCGCAGTTCCATGCGGCGCCTGACGTTGTTGAAACGCTCAAGCGCTGCGCAGGCGGCGCCGGGATCCACCCCTGCATGACGGGCCGCAGCGATGGCGGCCAGGGCGTTGGAGCGGTTGTGCTCGCCCAGCAGGGCCCAGCGCACTCTCCCCTGCTCTCGTCCTGCGAGGCTGACGCGAAAGGTTTCGGCGTCCAGCGCTTCGGCTTGCCAGCTGCTTCTGGTTCCAAAATACTCTACAGGGGTCCAGCAGCCCTGGCTCAACACCCGCGCCAAAGGCGCATCCACGCCATTTACCACGAGCAGGCCCGACCGCGGGACAATTCGAACGAAATGATGAAATTGCTGCTCGATCGAGGCAAGATCGGGGAAGATGTCTGCGTGATCGAACTCAACGTTATTCAAAATTGCAGTTTTTGGGTGATAATGGACAAACTTGGAGCGTTTGTCGAAAAAAGCGGTGTCGTATTCGTCAGCTTCGATCACAAAAAACCGGGAATCGGTCAAGCGGGCGGAAGTACCGAAATTCTGCGGTACGCCACCGACAAGAAAGCTTGGGTGCTTGCCGGTCGCCTCCAGGATCCACGCAAGCATGGCGGAGGTTGTTGTTTTGCCGTGGGTACCCGCGATTGCGAGCACCCACTTCGCGTGCAGTATGTTTTCTGCCAGCCATTGCGGGCCGGAGGTATAGGGCTCGCCACGGTCGAGGATTTCTTCGATCAAGGGGGTGCCGCGGGTGACGACATTCCCGACCACCCACAAGTCGGGCTTCAAGCTGATTTGCTCGGCGCCGTAACCTTCGACCAGCGCTATGCCCTGCGCCTCGAGTTGGCTGCTCATCGGCGGATAGACATTGGCATCGCAGCCGGTTACCTGGTGTCCGGCCTGTCGCGCGATGGTGGCGAGGCCGCCCATGAAAGTGCCGCAGACGCCGAGAATGTGGATGTGCATGGGCGAAACGCTTGGTCCATAGGTCGATCGTTGACAGGTGGCAAATTTGCCGGCCCGAGCAGACTCACGGCCGTGCCGGTCCGGTATGACGCTGCGCGGGAGTTTACCGCATTTCGCTTGTCGTCCCGACGCGCTATTATCCCTAGATGCGTCCGCGCGGAGCACTGCGATGCCGAAGGAACAAAAGTCCAAGCAACAACAGATGCGCGCCCGAATCGCGGCGGTCGCCGCGCGCATCATGGCTGAAGACGGCATCGAGGATTTCGCCTCGGCCAAGCGCAAGGCGGCGCGTCAATTGGGGGCCGGCGACACCCAGTCCCTGCCCAATAACGATGAGATAGAGACCGAGCTGCGCGTGTACCAGTCGCTGTATCAGGGCGAAGAACAGCGCGAACGTGTCCGTTACCTGCGCAGCCAGGCGCTGGCGGCGATGGAACAGCTGGCGCATTTCAATCCCTACCTCACCGGCCCGGTGCTCAAGGGTACGGCCGCGCGCTACGCAGACATCGATCTGCAGGTATTCGCCGATAGCGGCAAGGAACTGGAGATCTTTCTCCTAAATCGCAATATTCCCTACCAAACCTCTGAGTCGCGTCATTTCAGTGGAAACCAGGAGCGAGCAGTTAGCGTGTTGTCCATGGACTGGCAGGGCACGCCGGTTCGGGTTACCGTGTACTTGCCCGGCGACGAGCGCCGCAGCGTCAAGACCACCGCCTTCGGCCGGCCGCTGGAGCGTGCCGGCCTGGAGGCGGTGCGAACCTTGGTCGCCAACGGTGACTAGGTGGCTTCAGGCTGGCGCCTTCCTGGTAGTGGCTGCAGTCGCTGCTATTGCTGGTTACTATTTCAATCAAGCCAGCCTGAGTTCCCAGGCGACTGTAGCGGCTGCGCAGAAACTGATGCTGGCACCGCTCAGCGATTTGAACGGAAGGGGGCAGATGCTCTCCCAATGGCGCGGGAAAGTGTTAGTGGTGAACTTTTGGGCGACTTGGTGCGCACCCTGCCGGGAGGAGATCCCCGCGCTAAAGAAGATATATAAAAGCTATGCAGCTAACGGCCTGGTAATGGTCGGCATCGCCGTCGATAATGTAGTTAAAGTTCGTGAATATGCCGCTGAAATGAACATTGACTACACTTTGCTTATAGCCACTGCGGAAACCTTGGCTATAAGCAAGGACTTGGGTAATCAAGCTGGAGTTCTGCCGTTTACTGTGGTCGTGGACCGAGCTGGAAAAATAGCGTTTACCCACGCCGGTGCCTTGACCGAGGCATCGTTGGGCGCGGTGTTGGCGCCGCTGCTCTAGCGGAAGTTGGAGTGGATCCCATCGGGATAGCTGAACTTCGCTGAAAAACTGGACATTTGGCACCTAATTCCGGCAAACTTGCAGATATGCAGAAAAAGACATCCGGCGTGGTTGCGCTTAGAAACGCGAGCCGCGTAAAGCAAGATAGCTCGAAAAAAATTCTTGTCCTACATGGTCCCAATCTCAATTTGTTGGGCACCCGGGAGCCGGAGATTTACGGTTGCGAAACTCTTGCGGACATCAATCGGCGCTTGGTCGTCCAAGGCAAGGCTGCGGGCTGGGCGGTGACCTGCTTCCAGAGCAACCAGGAGGGAGCGCTCATCGACCGGGTGCAGCTTGCCAAGAAGCAACAAGTTGCCGCCATTATTATCAATCCGGCCGGCTTCACCCATTCGAGCGTCGCTTTGCGCGATGCCTTGGCGGGGGTAGCGATCCCTTTTATCGAAGTCCATCTGTCCAATATCCACGCCCGTGAGCCGTTCCGCAGCCATTCCTATTTTTCCGATCTGGCGGCCGGAACGATATGCGGCTTGGGCGGCCACGGCTACGAGCTAGCGCTGCAGTTCATTCTGCGGCAGCCCTAACATTGTTCCGGCGGGCAGGACGCTCGCCGCGCAGCAAGGAGGAACCGCCATGGATTTGCGCAAACTGAAGAAACTGATAGACCTGGTGCAGGAATCGGGGATTTCCGAGTTGGAAGTCACCGAAGGCGAGGAGAAAGTCAAAATCGTCAGGAGCGGCGGCTCGGGCGTTGCCTATGCCGCTCCCGCTCCTGTCGCGGCGGCGCCAGCGCCATCGGTAGCAGTGCCCGCGGCGGCGGCGGCGCCTGCCGAAACCCCGGGCCACCTGGTGAAGTCGCCTATGGTGGGCACGTTCTACCGCTCTTCCTCGCCAGGCGCCAAGCCCTTTGTCGAGGTGGGCGACACGGTTAAGTCGGGTGACACCATATGCATCATAGAGGCGATGAAGCTGCTAAACGAAATCGAGTGCGACAAGGACGGAGTCATCAAGGCAATACTCGTAGAGAACGGCCAGCCGGTCGAGTATGGCGAACCTTTGGTGGTCATAGATTGAGGCAAGAGGAGGAAGGAGTGAGCGGGAACACCCAAACCACTGGTACGGGCGCGGGCGCCGGCCGGCGCGCCCGCGGATTTCGTTCGTAACCATGTTTAAGAAGGTTCTTATCGCCAACCGGGGCGAGATCGCCCTGCGCATCCAGCGCGCCTGCCGTGAGTTGGGCATCAAGACCGTCATGGTGCATTCCGAAGCGGACAGCGAGGCCAAGTACGTCAAACTCGCGGACGAATCGGTATGCATCGGCCCAGCTCCATCGACGGCCAGTTACCTCAACATCCCAGCGATCATCAGCGCGGCGGAGGTGACCGATTCCGAGGCCATCCATCCGGGGTACGGCTTTCTTTCCGAAAACGCCGACTTCGCCGAACGCGTCGAGAAAAGCGGCTTCGTTTTCATCGGTCCGCGCCCGGAAACCATACGACTCATGGGCGACAAGATCAACGCCAAGGTGACGATGATCAAGGCGGGCGTCCCCTGCGTGCCCGGTTCTGAAGGAGCGTTGCCGGAGCAAAATGACGAAATCGTCAAGATAGCGCGCAAGATCGGCTATCCGGTGATCGTCAAGGCCTCGGGCGGCGGCGGCGGGCGTGGCATGCGCGTAGTGCACACGGAGGCGGCGCTGCTCGCGGCGGTGAATCTGACGCATCAGGAGGCCCAGGCCGCCTTCGGCAATCCCGAGGTGTACCTGGAGAAATTCCTGGAAAACCCGCGCCACATAGAGATTCAGGTGCTCGCGGACGAATACAAGAACGCCGTCTACCTGGGCGAGCGCGACTGCTCGATGCAGCGCCGGCACCAGAAGATCATCGAAGAGGCGCCAGCGCCGGGGATGACTGAGCGCCAGCGCATTCGCATCGGCGAACGCTGCGCCGAAGCCTGCCGCAAGATCGGCTATCGAGGTGTCGGCACCTTCGAGTTTCTGTACGAGGACGGAGAGTTCTATTTCATCGAAATGAATACGCGCATCCAGGTCGAGCACCCGGTGACAGAGATGATCACGGGCGTGGACTTGGTGCAGGAGCAGATACGTGTCGCCGCCGGCGAGAAGCTGCGCCTGCGCCAGCGCGACGTGGTGCTGCGCGGGCACGCCATAGAGTGCCGCATCAATGCCGAGGACCCGTTCAAGTTCACGCCTTCGCCGGGCCGCATTACTTCCTACCATCCACCGGGCGGGCCCGGCATCCGCGTCGACTCGCACATTTACCAAGGCTATTTGGTGCCGCCCAACTACGATTCCCTGATCGGCAAAGTCATCTCCTATGGTGCCACGCGCGAACAAGCGCTGCGGCGCATGCGTATCGCACTATCCGAGATGGCGGTACAGGGCATCCAGACCAATATCCCGCTGCACCAAGACCTGCTGCTCGACGAGCGTTTTGTCAAGGGCGGTACCAGCATCCATTATCTCGAGCAAAAGCTCGCGCAGCAGAAACTCGAGAAAGGGTGATCCCCTGGCTTGGGTGTCGATCATACTGCGCACCGACGTGCGCGTTGCCGATGAGCTGAGCGACGCGTTGCTCGCGCAAGGTGCGCTCTCGGTCAGCGTGGAAGATGCTAGTGCCGGCACCGCCGCGGAGACGCCGCTGTACGGGGAGCCCGGCATGCCGGTTGAGACCGCCTGGCCGCAAAGCCTGATCAATGCGCTGTGCGAGCAACATACGGATCCTGCGCAGCTCATCGCCGGCGCCTGCGCCCGGATCGGCCTCGCGCAAGCGCCGGATTACCGCGTCGAGCCGGTGGCGGAGCAGGATTGGGTGCGGCGCAGCCAAGCGCAGTTCGAGCCGTTGCGCATCTCGGACAAACTCTGGATAGTGCCATCCTGGGCAATTGCGCCCGACCCGGATGCGTTCAACCTCGTGCTCGACCCCGGACTCGCTTTCGGCACCGGCAGTCACCCCAGCACGCGACTATGCCTGCAGTGGCTGGAGCGGACGCTACGCGGTGGCGAGCGCGTTCTGGACTACGGCTGCGGATCGGGTATATTAGCCATTGCCGCGATGCGCCTGGGCGCGAGCGCGGCGCTCGGCGTGGACGTGGATCCGCTGGCACTCCCCGCGGCGCGGGCGAATGCCGAGCGTAACGGGGTCGACGCCCGCTTTATCAACACGGAGACGGCTCCTGGATTCCAGGCGGACCTCGTGGTCGCGAATATCCTTGCCAATCCGCTGATGCTGCTTGCGCCGTTACTCGCCGGCTACACGGGCAAAGGAGGGCGCATCGCCCTGTCGGGCATACTTGAGGCGCAGGCGGAGGAGGTAATGGCGGCCTACGCGCCCTGGTTCGCGATGCGTGTCGCTGACAGCGACGGGGACTGGGTGCTGCTCGAAGGCCTGCAGCCATGATCACTCACTGTCCTTCCTGCCATACTCATTTTCGCGTGCACGCGGAGCAGCTCGCTACGCGCGCGGGGCAGGTGCGCTGCGGCAAATGCAATCGGGTATTCGATGCGCTCGAATATCTGATCGAGGAGATCGCTCCCGCGCGCAAACCATCGGCAGCGCACGAATACGCGGACATGGACGCCGCAATGGCAGCTGCGGAACCTGTACCGGAATTGGCGCCGGAGGAAGCGGCGGATGGCGGCGCTGAAATGCGGGCGCCCGCATTCGCGGCAAGCGCAGATGTCGACGCTGAAACGACCGAAGACGGAGTCGGAATGTCCGAGGTGGCCATGCCCGAATCCGCGCCAGCGCAGCCGGCGAGCGTCGACTCCGGCGTTGTGCACGGCGCAAGCACATTCGATTTCGGACCGATCGCAGCCGCGGATCCGGCCAGGCGCGCGCGCCGCTGGCCCTGGTTACTGGGTGCACTTTTGTTGTCGTTTATCTTGCTCGCGCAGGCATCGTATCACTACCGCAGCGCCCTCATCGTGCTCTTCCCAGAGGTCAAGCCCTATGCAGTCGAGCTGTGCGCGAGCCTGGGTTGCGAGCTGCCGCTGCCGCGGCGCATCGAGCAGATGAGCATAGAAGCCTCGGATTTGCAGGCGGACACGGCCAATCCCAACATCATGGTGTTGTCGGCAACGCTCAAGAACCGGGCCGTTTTCGACCAGCAGCTTCCGTTGCTGGAGCTGACGCTTACCGACGCACAGGACCAGCCGGTAGTGCGGCGCGTGCTCGCACCGAAGGACTACATGGGCATGGCCGCCGACACTCAGGCAGGGTTCGCCGCCAATACCGAAATCGCGATCAAGGTGTTCATCGAGGGCTCGCAGGTCAAGGCCACCGGCTACCGTCTGTATTTGTTTTACCCTTGAGATCGACTTCGGGTATCCTCAACGGTTTTTGAAACAGCACCCAGAGTCTGTCACCGGACTCACGACGACGGAATACTAGATCATGCGCATCTTGCTTCTGGGCTCAATCGCCTACGACAATATTATGGTGTTCGAGGGGCGTTTTCGCGAGCACATCCTGCCGGACCAGATCCACATGCTCAACGTCGCCTTCCTGGTACCGGCATTGCGGCGCGAATTCGGCGGCTGTGCCGCCAATATCGCCTACAACCTGCGCTTGCTCGGCGGCGAGCCACTGATCATGGCCACCGTGGGTGAGGATGCCGAATCCTACTACAAACGCCTGGACGCGCTCGGCATCGCACGCACGCATGTGCGCGAAGTCGCGGGAACCTACACCGCGCAGGCCTTCATCACCACGGACCTGGACGACAATCAGATCACCGCTTTTCATCCGGGGGCGATGGGCCATTCGCATCTCAACAACGTCGCCGCAGCGGGCGACGTCGGCCTCGCCATCGTTTCCCCCGACGGGCGCGAGGGCATGCTGCAGCACGCGCGCGAGCTGAAGGAGGAGAACATTCCGTTCGTGTTCGACCCCGGCCAGGGGTTGCCGATGTTCTCCGGTGCCGAATTGCTCGAGTTCGTGAAACTTGCCAGCTATGTCGCGGTCAATTCTTACGAGGGCAAAATGCTGGAGGAGCGGACCGGCGAATCAATAACGGATTTGGCGCAAAGGGTGGAGGCGCTGATAGTGACGCACGGCGCTAAGGGCTCGGAAATTTACACTGGGGGTCAACGTCTGGAGATCCCGTGCGTTAAAGCGGAGGACATCGTCGATCCAACCGGATGCGGGGATGCCTATCGTGCCGGTCTGCTGTATGGCATTGCCGCCGGTATGGACTGGCGCTCGACCGGCCAACTCGCCTCCCTGATGGGCGCGCTCAAGATAGGCGCGCGCGGCGGCCAGAACCATCGCGCCACCCGCGCAGAGATCGAGGCCCTCTACCGCAAGCATTTCGATACGCAATTAGGATAACAGAAGGATTAGCCATGAAAGTTCTTACCCGAATAGCAGTTGCAGGGGCGATCGCCGCATTCGCATTCATCACCGGCTGCGCCAGCACCAGCTCGGGCAGCGTCTATTCCGGCGGTCAGGCGCGGCAGGAGCAGACGGTGCGCATGGGCGTGGTTGAAAGCGTGCGCCAAGTGACCATCGAAGGCTCCAAGAGCGGCGTCGGCACGATTGCAGGCGGCGTGGTGGGCGGCGTGGCCGGCAGCAATATCGGCGGTGGCAAGGGCAGCACTATCGGTACGATCCTCGGCGCAGTAGCCGGCGGCGTGGCTGGCAGCGCGATTGAGCAGGGCACGACCAAGAAGCAGGGGCTGGAGATCACGGTCAAGCTCGACAACGGTGAATTGCGCGCCATCACCCAGGATGCCGACGAGAGCTTCAGACCGGGCGAGCGCGTGCGTCTGCTCTCCGGTAGCGGGGTGACGCGCGTGACGCATTGATTCGGTGAAGCGCTACGAACGGGCAATTGTTTGCCGGATCGTCACTTGACCTCGCACTCGACACCCCGGCAAGCGGCTGCCCTTATTCCAGCGCTGCGCGCAGCTTGGCGGCATTCGCTTCCAGTTGTTCGCGTGGCGGGTTCTTCACCGGCCAGGTGAGATGCATGCCGTCTTTTTCATATCGCGGCACGATATGCAGGTGGAAGTGATATACAGTCTGGCCCGCGGCAGCACCGTTGGCCTGGTATAGCGTCAGTCCCTCGGGCGAGTAGGTTTTTTTCACCGCCCGGGCCACACGCGCCGCAGTTTGGAGCACGGCGGCAGCGAGCATATCATCCAGGCCGTAAATATTTTCCACATGCGGCTTCACCGCCACCAGCACGTGGCCGGGGTTCACCTCTCCGATATCCATGAAGGCGAGCGTCAGTTCGTCTTCGTGCACCTTGGTCGAAGGTATCCGTCCGGCAACGATTCCGCAGAATACGCAGTCGCTCATCCGATTCTCCTCCCGCTCGATCTGACAACAATGAAAAATGTATCGGCAAGCACCATGTGCCGCCGGCCGCGCCCCCGCGTTATTTCCCCGGTACCTGGCACTGCTTGCATGGCACCTGGAACAGCTTGCGGTCATCGAGGCGCACCGCGCTGAGGCTTCCGCCCCAAACGCAGCCGCTGTCCAGGGCGAGCAGGTCGGGTCGCAGCCTCAGCCCGAGCGTGGACCAGTGGCCACAGACGAGCGTGTGGTCGCGGCTGGCGCGCCCGGGCGCATCGAACCAGGGGAAGAATCCTGGCGGTGCCTTGGCGGTTTCGCCTTTGGTGCGTAACTCGATATTGCCTTCCGCCGAGCAAAAACGCATCCGGGCCATGGCATTGACGATCACGCGCAGGCGGTCCGCGCCGCGCAAGCCCTCGCTCCATGAATCAGGCTTGTCACCGTAAAGTTCTGCAAGAAATTCCTTCCAGTGGGCGCCACGCAGCGCGGTCTCGACTTCCCGCGCCAGCGCCAACGCGGTCGCAACGCTCCATTGCGGCAACAGGCCGGCATGCACCATCGCCCAGGCGCCTTCTACGTGCAATATTGGTTGTTGTCGCAGCCAAGTCAATAACTGCTCGCGATCCGGCGCCGCGAGTACCTGATCGAGCGTGTCGCTGCGGTGTTTCTTCGCCTGTCCAGCGGCTACGGCGAGCAGGTGAAAATCGTGATTGCCGAGTACCGTCACGGCGCCATCACCGAGAGCCTTCACCAGACGCAGAGTCGCGAGCGAGTCCGGGCCGCGGTTAACCAGATCGCCGACGAACCACAGCCGGTCGTGCGTTGGGTTGAACCTAAAAGCGTCGAACAGCCCCTGTAATGCGCCAAAACACCCCTGAACGTCGCCGATTGCGTAAGTAGCCATTATTTCCAAGTCCGTATCAAGAAGCGGGGATACCACCCTCAAGACGTCTCCAAGTCGGAAGTCATTTCGGGAATACCGAAACAGCCGCTATGCCATCCGGTCGAGCTTGCGATATTGAATTGCCTCGGCCACATGGGCGACCGCAATCGCTTCGCTTTCGGCGAGGTCGGCAATCGTGCGCGCCAGTTTCAGCACACGATGGTAAGCGCGCGCCGACAGATTGAGCCGCGCGATCGCCTGCCTGAGCAAGCCCTCTGCCGCCGCCTCCGGCCGGCACCAGCGGTCGATTTCGCGCGTGACAAGGCTGCTGTTCGCCTTGCCCTGGCGCTCGATCTGCACGCGGTGCGCCGCCGCGACGCGCTCGCGTACTGCGCCGCTAGCTTCGGCGGCAGTCTGGCGCAGCAAGTCTTCCTGCGGCACGGCGGGTACCTCCAGGTGAATGTCGATGCGATCCATGAGCGGCCCGGAAATCCGGCCGCGATAGCGCGCGACCTGATCCGGCGTGCAACGGCAGCGGCCGTTGAAATGTCCGAGATAGCCGCAGGGGCAGGGGTTCATTGCCGCGATCAATTGGAAGCGTGCGGGGAATTCCGCTTGGCGCGCTGCGCGCGAAATTGCCACGTGCCCGGACTCCAATGGCCCGCGCAGTACCTCGAGCACTCTGCGCTCAAATTCGGGCAGTTCGTCCAGGAACAGCACGCCGTGATGGGCGAGCGAAATCTCGCCCGGGCGCGGGTCGCTGCCGCCGCCGACCAGCGCCACGCTGGAGGCGGAGTGATGCGGCGCGCGAAACGGCCGGCGGCGAAACTGCTCGAGGCGAAATCCACCCGAACCGAGCGATTGCAGGGCTGCAGACTCCAGCGCCTCGGTATCGCTCATGGGTGGGAGTATTCCGGCAAAGCGCGCCGCGAGCATGGATTTGCCGGTGCCGGGCGGTCCCGCCATGAGCAGGCTATGTCCGCCGGCAGCGGCGATTTCCAGCGCGCGCTTGGCGTGCGCTTGGCCTTTGACATCGGCGAGGTCGGGGTAATCGGGCTGCGCCGATGCCGCATTTTCCGCTAGGTAAGGCCGCAGGCACTCCCTCCGGGCCAGGTGCGCGCATACCTCGAGCAGGGTCTTGGCCGGCAGGATGCGCGCTTCGCGCACCAGACTCGCCTCCTCTGCGCTAGCGCGCGGCAGCACGAAAGCGCGTCCGCAGCGGTGCGCCGAGTAAGTCATAGCCAGGGCACCGCGAATTGGGCGCAGATCGCCGGTGAGCGAAAGCTCGCCGGCGAATTCATATTCTCCTAGCTGATTTGCAGGTAACTGGCCGGAGGCGGCAAGTATGCCCAAGGCGATGGGCAGGTCGAATCGCCCGCTCTCCTTGGGCAAGTCGGCAGGGGCGAGGTTGACGGTAAGGCGACGCGCGGGGAATTCGAAATGCGCGTTGACCAGCGCCGCGCGCACCCGGTCGCGGGCCTCCTTAACCTCGGCCTCTGGCAGGCCGACGATGGTGAAACTGGGCAGCCCGCCGGAAAGATGGACTTCAACCGTGACTTCGGGCGCATCCATACCGGCAAGTGCGCGGCTGTGCAGCACGGCGAGCGACATGTCGGTCAGGTATTCGGTTTGGCAACCCCGGCTTCGAGCTCGGCTACCCGCGACTCCAAGGCACTGAGTTGTTCGCGCGAGCGCGCGAGCAACCTGGCCTGTACGTCGAATTCCTCGCGCGTCACCAGGTCCAGTCTGCCAAAAAAGCTCGTCATTAGCGCGCGCAGATTTTTCTCGATGTCCTTCGCTGGACTTTGCGCCAGTAGCGCGCTGATCTTGCCGCTCAATTCTTCGAACATGCGGTTTTGCTGCATGAGCTTCTCCTCTGTTGTGTCGTTTTTCGAGTCTATCATGGTGAATACAACGCGCCAGCAAGCGAATCGGCTGATCGCACACCAGGGGTGCAAGCGCACAAAACCACGCACCAAAATAATGCATCGACCCGGCTCCTTAACCGGGCGCCCTATTCAACTCATTGAAATAATACAAATAAAAAAACTGGCACAGGCCGTGCTAAACGTTTAGTCGTAAGACTTTTCATCAACTTCAAGAAAGGGTAGTGCCATGCGCAAACTATTGCTTGCTTCGGCGGTGTCAGCCATATTTTCCCTGCCAATCACCATGTTCGCTCAAACCGCAGCTGCCGCCGAGCCGGCCTCGCCGCACACCTTCACCGGAAACTTCGGTTTGTACAGCCAGTACATTTTCCGCGGGCTGACGCAAACCAATACAGACCCGGCGCTGCAGGGTGGCTTCGACTACAGTCACGCCAGCGGGTTCTATGCCGGCACCTGGCTGTCCAATATCAGTTGGCTCACGGACTCCTCGGCTGTGACGGGGTATACCAGCTCCAGTCTGGAGTGGGATGTCTACGGCGGCTATCGCGGCACTTTCGGCAAGTCGGACTTCGGCTACGATGTCGGCCTGCTGCAGTATTACTATCCCGGCACGCATAGCACGACCCTCGCTCCCGGAACCGTAAAGGCGGATACGCTCGAAGCCTACGGCGCGATCACCTGGAAATGGCTGAGCGCAAAGTACTCCTACAGCCTGAACACCAAGACCTTCGGTGTCGACAACAGCCGCGGCACATCGTATCTGGATCTGTCGGCCAACTACCCGCTTAACGACAAGCTGACGCTGCAGGCACACTACGGCAAGCAGAAGTTTGACGGCAGCACCGCCGGCGTCTCCAACGACACCAACGCATCCTACGAGGACTACAAGCTCGGGCTGAGCTACGTCCTGCCCAAGGACTTTACCGTTGGCGGATTTTATTCCACTACCAGCATGAGCGCCGCGCAAAAAGCGTTCTACACCAACACCGCCGACAACCGCATGATCGGCAAGGACGCTTTCACCGTCTTCGTGCAAAAGACCTTTTGAGGACATCTCAGTATAGGGCGGGTAGCCACTGCCCTCTTTCCATGGGGAAATGCAATGAAACTAGTCACAGCAATTATCAAGCCGTTCAAGCTTGATGAGGTACGGGAGGCTCTGTCCGCAATTGGCGTGCAAGGCATAACGGTGACCGAGGTGAAGGGATTCGGCCGGCAGAAAGGCCACACCGAGTTGTACCGCGGCGCGGAATACGTGGTCGACTTTCTGCCCAAGGTAAAAATCGAGGCCGCCATCAAGACCGAAATGCTCGACCAGGCAATCGAAGCCATCGAAAAGTCGGCCAGCACCGGCAAGATCGGCGACGGCAAGATTTTCGTGTTCGATCTGGTGCAGGTCATCCGCATACGCACCGGCGAGACCGGCGCGGAAGCGCTTTAGGGAGATGCAAGATGAAACGATTGATAGCTCTACTGGCTTTGTTCGGCGCATGCAGTCTTGCGGCCCCGGTCATTGCGCAGGACAAACCTGCCGCACCTGCGGCGGAAGCGAAGGCGGCGGATGCAAAGCCGGCCGAGGCAGCCCCGGCCGCTGCCGCAGCCGCAGCCGCACCTGCGGCGGCGGCGGTGGTGGCACCAGCGCCGGTGCCCAATAAGGGCGACACGGCGTGGATGATCGTTGCCACCGTGCTGGTAATCTTGATGACCATCCCGGGACTAGCGCTCTTTTACGGCGGTCTGGTGCGCGCCAAGAACATGCTGTCGGTGCTGATGCAGGTATTCGTCACCTTCTGCATGATCGCCGTGCTATGGGTGTTCTACGGCTACAGCCTCGCCTTCACCGAGGGTAACGCCTTTTTCGGTGGTTTCTCGCGCCTGTTCCTGTCCGGGGTGACTGGCGACTCCGCCGCCGCAACCTTCAGCAAGGGCGTGGTGATACCGGAATACATTTTCATCGCGTTCCAGCTGACCTTCGCCGCCATCACTCCCTGCCTGATCGTGGGTGCGTTTGTCGAGCGGGTGAAGTTCTCCGCGGTGCTGCTGTTCGTGGCGATCTGGTTTACCTTTGCCTATTTGCCGATGGCGCACATGGTCTGGTACTGGCCCGGCCCGGACGCGTACATCGATGCGGCTGCGGCGGAAAAGGCTACCGCGACTGCGGGTTGGCTGTTCCAGAAAGGCGCGCTCGATTTTGCCGGCGGTACGGTGGTGCACATCAACGCCGGCATCGCGGCTCTGGTCGGCGCCTACGTGATCGGCAAGCGCATCGGCTACAACAAGGAAGCCATGACGCCGCACAGCCTAACCTTGACCATGGTGGGCGCTTCGCTCCTGTGGGTCGGCTGGTTCGGCTTCAATGCGGGCTCCAACCTCGAAGCCACCGGTACCGCCGCCCTGGCCTTCGTCAATACCCTGGTTGCAACCGCCGCCGCTACACTGTCATGGCTGTTCTTCGAGAACATGTTCAAGGGCAGGCCCTCTATGCTGGGTGGTGCCTCCGGCGCGGTGGCCGGTCTGGTGGCGATTACGCCGGCTTGCGGCTTCGTCGGCCCGATGGGCGCCATCGCACTCGGTCTGATCGCCGGCGCTCTGTGCCTCTGGGGGGTGAGCGGCCTGAAGCGCATGCTGGGTGCGGACGATTCGCTCGACGTGTTCGGCGTGCACGGCGTGGGCGGGATCATCGGTGCCCTGGGCACGGGCGTGTTTGCGTCGCCTTCGCTCGGCGGCAGCGGTATCTACGACTACGTCGCCAACAAGGTCGCGGCCGATTACTCGATCATGGATCAGGTGATAATCCAGGCGACCGGCGTAATTACTACGCTCGTCTGGTCGGGAGTGGTGGCATTTATCGCGTTCAAGATCGTCGACATGGTTATCGGCCTGCGCGTTCCGGAAGACCAAGAGCGCGAAGGCCTGGACGTGACCTCCCACGGCGAGACCGCGTATCACATGTGAATGTAGGAGGAAGCCGCTCCGGCGGGAGCAGGCCTCATTCGACGGGCAGCCCTGCGGCTGCCCGTCTTTGTTGAGGCTTCCACCGCGATTACGCGGTGAGAGCGCGCCGCGCGGGCTTGACTTGCGGGGCGCCGCGCGTGAAATCGGCGGTGCGGCGCCGCATCGCGGCAAGCGCCCTGCGCCCCTTTGCCGTGAGAAAAGGCGCGACCAAGAGGCCTATGCCTTCGGCAACATACTTGCCCAGACTGAATTTGCCGCGCAAGGCCCAATGTTTCAGCGCCCAGGCGTGAGAGAAAGTCACATACTGATACACCAGAAGATATTCGTTTACCTGGCGCATGTACCCTCCAACAATGCAGGCGCGCAAGCAGTCCTGCAGCAAACGGTTGGTCCTGAGCTCGTCCTGCTTTACCAGAGTCCTGCGATCGGCGCGCAGCGATTTGGTGGAGCGGTATGCGAGGACGGTCGCATCGCGCAATCCGTCCACTATGGTGCAGTAGGCCCACAACGCCATGCACAGCCGCTCGACCGGGTGCTTGACGCCTTCGAGGCGCGGCGGGATTTCCTTCTCGTAAGTCTCGAGTACCAGCTTGAGCGAAAGAAGCAGGACGTCGTCCTTGTCGCCGAAATACTGGTAGATCAGGCCGGTGCTCACGCCGGCTTCCCGGGCAATTTGCGAAATTGTGGTGGTGTAGTAGCCTTTATCCGAAAACAGCTTCACTGCCGCGCGCAGGATCTGTCCGCGCCGTTCCCCCACCAGCTTGGCATCGGTAACCACGCTTTCCACATGTCCGGCCAGCTTCATTCTTTCACTCCATGTGGACGGCGTTGCGCGTCAGGTCTGGCGCGTGCAAGCAAAACGCCAAGTCCCCACCGCCGCTTCGGTGCCTGCAGAGCGCCCGAATCCGCCACAAAAGCCGATCCGGGCGCCAAACTTAGTTGCCCTCGAACACCGGCTTTTGCTTGGCCACAAAAGCGTTGTAGGCGCGCGTGAAATCCTGGGTCTGCATGCAGATCGCCTGCGCCTCGGCCTCGGTCTCCAGCGCCTGCTCGATGGTCTGGTTCCACTCCTGATGCAGGCATTTCTTGGTCATGGAATGGGCAAATATGGGACCGTCGGCGATCTCCCCGGCCATCGCGTGCGCCCGCTCGAGGAGCTTGTCCTTCGGTACGATTTCGTTGTAATAGCCCCACGCCTGCCCTTCCTGGGCGGACATCGCGCGCCCGGTGTAGAACAGCTCCGAAGCGCGTCCCTGTCCGATGATGCGAGGCAGAATCGCGCAGGCGCCCATGTCGCAGCCGGCCAGGCCGACGCGCACGAACAGGAACGCCGTCTTGCACTCCGGCGTGCCGTAGCGCAGGTCGCTCGCCATCGAAATAATCGCCCCCGCCCCGGCGCAGATGCCATCGACCGCCGCAATGATCGGTTGCGGACAGGTACGCATCTCCTTCACCAGGTTTCCGGTCATGCGCGTAAACGCGATCAACCCGCTCATGTCCATCTTGGTCAGAGGGCCTATGATTTCGTGGACATCGCCGCCGGAGCAGAAATTGCCGCCCGCGCCGGTAAACACCACGGCGCGCACATCTTCGGCGTACTGCAGTTTGTGGAAGGTGTCGCGCAGCTCCGCGTAGCTGTCCAACGTTAGCGGATTCTTGCGCTCGGGACGATTCAGCGTGACCGTGCCTACGCGGTCCTTGACTTCCCATTTGAAGTGCTGCGGGCGCCACTCGGCGGCTTTGAGTTTGTACATTTGATTCTCCGTATTGCTGTTAATGGAAGATGGCGATGTCAGCCGGCCAAAGTGAGACCGCCGCTGACGCTCAGGGTTTGACCGGTAATGAAAGCCGCCCGGCTGCTGGCAAAGAACAGCACCGCGTCGGCAATCTCCGAGGGTTGCGCGAGGCGCCCCATGGGGGTGACGCGAACGAAGGCTTCCCGGTGTTTTTCCGGCACCACGGCCAGGAGCGGGGTGTCGGTCGGTCCGGGACAGACGCAGTTCACATTGATGTTGAAGCGCGCCATTTCCCGCGCAAGCGATTTGGTAAACGCGATGGCGCCGCCTTTCGCGCCAGAATAGACGGACTCGCCCAAACTTCCTACCCGCCCCGCGTCGCTGGAAACGGTGACGATCTTGCCGGACTTGCGCTCGATCATGTCGTCGAGAAATGCGCGCGCCACCGCGATCGGCCCGAACAGGTTGAGGTCGATGACCTTGCGCCAGAAATCGGGCGTGTTCTTGACGAATGGCTCAATCTTGCCCCAGCCGGCGACATTGGCGACGATGTCGATGTGTTCGCGCATCCCGTAGGCTGCGCGCTTGAACGCCTCGATCGAGTCGAGATCGGTCACGTCGAGCCGGACGAAGTCGGCGCCGAAACCTTTCGCGCGGATCGCCGCCGCGCTCTGTTCACCCGCATCCGCGGCAATATCGCCGAGCAGCACATGCGCTCCCGCCTGCGCCAGGGTTTCAGCGGTCGCCCGCCCGATGCCGGAAGCCGCCCCGGTGATCACCGCCGTCTTGCCGTCTAGTCGCATTTTTCGCTCCGCAATATAAGTGTCTGTAACAATACGAGGGGATATCCCCCGAGGGGACTTTCCCCTCTCCCGTCAAGCGGGACCGAGGAAGGGGGATCGAGACCTTCGGGGCGCCTCCCCTCGTGCTCGCCTAAGCCGGCCCGCGACAAAATGACTCTTGTTGCGGGTTCCAAGGAAAATATCCGTTGTCTGATAGCACCCCGCCATCCGGCGCCCGCATCCCGCGTTCACCCGGGGTCCGAGTCGATCCGGCCCGGGCGGGGCAAAACGCCTCTTTTCAGCCGCACCATTATCGGTTACAATCAAACTGAATGAATATTCATTCAGTTGTTCAAAGATAACATAACCTGCAGCTAAAAGGCAAGAGGCAAAGCGGCGGCACCCGGAGAAATCCGGCGCCGGAGCCCGCGGCAAGCATTGGCGACATCATCGCAGTCGCAATACACGGTTTGGGCGTTTTCGCGGTTTCGTCAAGCGCGCAGTGCCGGTCTGCAGGCAGTGAATTGACAGGACAGCGACAAATCAGCAGTATGCGTCGGGTGTCGGCCGGCATCCGCTGTCACGCTGGTTTCGATTGCGTCACGGAATCTAATTTAAGCTTTCCTAGAGTGGCACGCCGAAACGTTCCAATTTTATCGAAAAGAGGTCTGAATTGAGCTACGTCGTCGAAATGTGGCAGCAGCCTTCGCTGCCGGTGATTGCTTCCAACGACCGTTTTCCGGTGCGGCGCATATTCTGCGTCGGTCGCAACTATGTCGAACACCAGAAAGAAATGGGCGGCGACGGCCGCGAGCAGCCGTTCTTTTTCTGCAAGGCGCCGCATGACCTGGTACCAGTCAACGCGGGCGAGAGCGGCAAGATTCACTATCCGCCGATGACCAGCAACTATCACTGGGAAACGGAGATGGTTGCGTTGATCGGCGAAGGTGGCTACAAGATCGCCGCCGAGCGCGCCAACGACCACGTTTGGGGCTATGCGATCGGCCTGGACATGACGCGCCGCGACCTGCAGCAGCAGGGAAAGGACAAGGGCCGTCCGTGGAGCTTCGGCAAGGACTTCGATCAGGCCGCGCCCTGCGGGTCCGCCACCCCGGCAAGCAAGGTAGGGCACCCGTCCAAGGGCAAGCTCTGGCTCAAGGTGAACGGCGAGTTCCGTCAACAGTCCGACATCGACCAGATGATCTGGAGCGTGCCCGAGCAGATTGCGTTTCTGACGCAGTACTACACGATCGAGGCTGGTGATGTTATTTTCACTGGCACGCCGGCAGGCGTGGGCGCGGCCAGGATCGGTGACGAACTCGTAGCAGGCATCGATGGCCTGGGCGAACTGCGCGTGAGCGTAATTGCGCCGCGTTAAACGGATGCGCCGCACCGCATGAACGCCGCCGCATATTTGCTCGCCACCGGGCAGGCCGGCGCGACCGCGCTGGAATGCGGCGCGGAGCGCTTGAGCTATGGCGAACTGCGCGATGCGGTCGGACGCGCCGCCGGCGCCTGGCGCGCGCGCGGCCTCAAGCAGGGTGAGCGCGTGCTGGTGTTCGCGCCGGACGGCATTGCCTGGGTGATCGCCTATCTTGGCGCGATCTGGGCGGGCGGTGTCGCCGTTGGTCTGAACTCACGCCTGTTCGAGCGTGAACTGTCGGTGGTGCTGTCGGAATCCGGCGCGCGCTTCATCTGGTGCAACGAAAGCTCGCGCGCCGTGCTGGAGCGGCTGCTCGCCAGCATTGCCGACCCGCCACAACTGGTCATCGACGCGCAATGGATGGCGGGTCTGGGTGCGGTGGCGCCCGTTCCCGCCGCCGAATTGGCAGAGGACGCCATGGCGCTATGGGTGTACACCTCCGGCACCACCGGCCTGCCCAAGGCGGTCATCCATGCGCAGCGCAGCGTGATCGCCACCGCCGATTTCGCGCGCGACATCCTCGGACTCGGCGCGGACGATCGCATCTACGCATCGTCCAAGATGTTTTTTTCCTACGCGCTGGGCAACAGCCTGTGCGCAGGCCTGCGGCTCGGTGCCAGCGTGATTCTCGATAACGAGTGGCCGACCGCCGAGCGGGTGGCCGAAGTGGTTGAGCGGCACCGGCCGACGGTGTTGTTTTCCGTGCCCACGCTCTACCTCAAGATGCTGCAATCGGGCGTGGCGGCGCGCCTTGCGGCCGCCGGGGTACGGCGCTATGTGTCGGCCGGCGAAGCCCTGCCTGCGGCGGTGCGGCGCGAGTGGCGCGCAGCGACGGGCGTGGCGCCGGTCTCGGGCTATGGCGCTTCCGAAACCGTGGTCCTGGTGTTCTATTGCGATGACGACAGCGGGCTGCTCAAGCCGTCGCCGCGGCTGCAATACCGGGCACGCGAAAGCAGCGAAGACTCTGTGCCGCAGAGGCTATGGCTGCAGCATCCGTCGATCGCGCTCGGATACTGGCGCCGTCCCGAGGCCGAACGCGACAGCTTCGCCGACGGCTGGTTTTCCCCGGGGGACTTGTTTCGGCTGCGCGCAGAGGGCGCTTTGGAGATCTGCGGACGCGACGACGACATGTTGAAAATTTCCGGGCAATGGGTGAGTGTGCTCGACGTCGAACAAGCGCTGCTCGGGGCAAGCACCGGCTGCGTCGAGAGCTTGGCGGCGGTAGGTTTCGAAAATGCCGAAGGTCTGGTTTCCATCGCTTTGTTTGCCGTCGCTACGCGGGGCCAGGAAGGGCTTGCGCGCGAGCGCATCGCTTCGGGTATAGAAACATTGCCGAAACTCAAACGGCCGCGGCTGGTGAAATGGGTGGGCGAGCTGCCGCTCACCGCAACCGGCAAGCTGCAACGGCGCAAGCTCAAAGACCTGTATCTCGGGAGCGCCGCATGAATCCGGATCCGGATAGCCCGACCGCATCGGGCGGGCCGGCGGTTTTACCGCCGGATCTCAACAGCAACTTATTCCAGGAGCCGTGATGCTGCCACCCCGCATAGATACCAAGGCTGTACAGGCCGCGATGGGCGAATACGCCGACGCCAAGGAAACGCTGGCGCAGCGCGCTGCGATCTATCAGGATCTGCTAGGCTTCGTGCCGCCGCGCATCGAGGCGCGGCTGCATGTCACCGGCGCGCTCGACCCGCAGATGCTGGATTTGCAGGAGCGTATCCGCGAACACGGCATGTATCCCAAATGCTTCGACGTGAAAACCGCCCAGTTGATGCTGTTCGGCATGCTGCTGATGGACCTGAGCGACGCCGCTCCGCTGCACGCGATCGCGGCGCGGCGCGCTGGCGCAAGCTGGGAGGAGTTGCAGGGTGTGATCAACCTGTGCTTTTTGTTCCGCGGGCTTCCCGCGGCCAACCGCGGCGCGGAAATCCTCGCCAACCTCGCCAAGCGCGAGACCGAAGCGAAGCCGGCTTGATCCGGTCGCGATAAGGCCCAGATCGTGTACGATGCAAATTGCTGCATGCTGTTCGATGTCTGCACGCATTGCGGGACCCGCGCGATCAAGACAGGCAGCGGCTAGCCGGAATTTGAAAGAAACCCCGCCAACAGGGGGTGTTGGCATGGGCGCCGCCTTGTACGCGGCGCCAAAAGGAGAGGAGACTGCGATGAAAAGATTGACCGCAATGATGGGATTCGCCGCGCTGCTGGCGGCGGCGCCATTGGCGCAGGCGCAGGAGATTACGCTCAAGGTGCACCATTTCCTGCCGCCTCCGTCGACCGCACATGCCAAGTTCATCACGCCCTGGTGCGACAAGATCAACAAGGAGTCGGGCGGCAAGCTGAAATGCCAGATTTACCCGGCGATGCAGCTTGGCGGCACGCCGCCGCAACTGTATGACCAAGCCAAGGACGGTGTCGCCGACATCGTCTGGACCCTGCCCGGTTATACCGCCGGCCGCTTTCCGCTGGTGGAAGTGTTCGAGCTGCCGTTCATGATGACCAAACCGGAAGCCACTGCACACGCCCTGTGGGACTGGGTCCAGGCCAACGATCAGGCCGAGTTCAAGGACGTGCACCCGATTGCTTTCCACGTGCACGGACCGGGCATATTCCATATGGTCAACAAGCCGATCAAGACGCTGGCCGATTTCAAGGGGCTGAAGCTGCGCGCGCCCACGCGCCAGACCAACAAGATGCTGGCCGCATTTGGCGCCACTCCGGTCGGCATGCCGGTGCCGCAGGTGTCCGAGGCGCTGTCCAAGGGCGTCATCGACGGCGCGGTGATTCCATATGAAGTGGTGCCGGCGGTGAAGGTGCAGGAGCTGGTCAAGTATCACAGCGAGCCCGACCCTTCGCAGCACGCGATATATACCTCGGCTTTCATCTTTGCCATGAACAAGGCCAAGTACGCGAGCCTGCCGCCGGACCTGAAAAAGGTGATCGATGCCAACAGCGGCGCCCAGACCTCGGCCTGGATCGGCAAAGTGTTCGGCGAAGCCGATGTGCCCGGCAGGAAACTGTCGGAGAAAAATACCTTCAACACGATCAGCGGCGCCGAACTCGAAAGCATGAAGAAAGCCGCACAGCCGGTGATCGACGATTGGGTCAAGGATGTGACGGCAAAAGGCGCGAACGGCAAAGCCTTGCTCGATAGCGCCCGCAGCCTGATCCAGAAGTACAGCAAGTAAGCGCCTCGAGCTGCGGCGGTGGGCATTCGCGCGCACCGCCGCCGCAGACTTTCGGCATCAACCTTCGGGAGGAGGAGTCGTGCTGCGACTACGCATGAGGATTGAAGCCGCGCAGGCCGCCAGCGTCGGCCATCGCGGAAAGTACGAGGCGTGCGCACGGCGCGCAAGCGCTTGCCATGGGAGCCGCGCATGAATCCCGGAGTCATTGCCGTCGCCGCCGTCCCACACGTGCCAACGCTGGGACTGCCCGAAAACACGCCCGATTTTCAGCTCACCCTGGTCGAGGGAGAGCGTGCCCTCGGCCTCGCGCTGCGCGCGCTCAAACCCGACCTGTTCGTGGTCAACTCGTCCCACTGGGTCTGCACCTTCGGTTGGTACGCGACCTGTCAGTCCAAACATGAAGGCGTGTGCGTGGCTGACGAAGCCCCCGACCTGATCCCGGGCATACCCTATGCGCGCAAAGGCGATGCAGAGTTTGCCTCGGCGTTGGTCGATGCATGGCAGGCGCAGGGGATTCCCGGCGGCCGCAACGATACGCCGCACTACGCCTGGGACTACGGCAGCCTGGTGCCGCTCCTGTATCTCGACCCTGAAGCCGAGATTCCCGTGGTGCAGATTCCCACCGTGATCACGGCCGATCACGCCGAGTGCATGAAAGCCGGCCGCGCCGTGCATGCGACGGCGAAGCGCCTTGGCAGGCGGGTCGTCTTCCTTGCCAGTTCCGCGTTTACCCACGACCTGGTGCGCGGGCGGCACTTCAGGCCCAAGCCGGAGCGCGAAGCACTGGACCAGCGCTTAATCGATCAGTTGAAGCGGGGCGCAGTGCAGGAAGCCCTGGCATGGTTTCCGGAATACAGCCGCGCCGTGGTCGCCGAAATGAATGGCAAGCCCCTGGCCACACTGTTGGGCGCCTTGCAGGCGCTGGATGAAGAAGGAGCCAAGCTCGCCGGAGAGCAGTTCGGCGGCTATGCTCAGTCCTCCGGCAGCGGCAACGCCAGCGTAGTGGTATGGCGCAGATGAATCACGAAGAGAACAATGCCTGAAGCGCAAGCGAGCGCGGCCCAGGACGTCGTGGGCAAATGGCTGGGACGGGTCTGCCGCTGGTTCGCCGTGCTCGGCGGCGCAGTGCTGGTGGCTATGACGCTGATGTCGGTCGCCAGCATTGCCGGCCGCAGCCTGTTCGGCAAGCCCATTCCCGGCGATTTCGAGTTGATCCAGATCGGCTGCGCCATTTGCGTGGCCGCGTTCCTGCCCTGGTGCCAGATGCAGGGGGGCAACATCATTGTCGATTTCTTTACCGTCCGCGTAGGCGCGAGGGCGCAAGCCTGGCTGGATGTCTTCGGTGCCTTGCTCCTGGCTGCGGTAATGCTGCTGGTCGCCTGGCGCACCGGCGTCGGCGCGCTCACCGTCAAGGCCTCGGGTGAAACCTCGATGATCATGGGCTTTCCAAGCTGGATTGGCTACGCCTTCATGGTGCCGGGGTTTGCGCTGACTGCGCTCGCCGGTCTTTACACCGCCTATGGCGCCTGGCGCGGGAAAAACGCATGAGCGGTCTCGGCGTAGGGCTCACCATGTTTGCCGGCATGCTGGCGTTGATGGCGCTGCGCGTGCCGATCGCGATTTCCATGTTCGTACCCGGAGCGATCGGCTACGTCGTCCTGGGGAGCGAAGCCGCGCTGCTCAACCATTTGAAGGGCATGGCCTACGCACGCTACTCGGTCTACGACCTGTCCGTCATTCCGCTGTTCCTGCTGATGGGCGAATTCGCCACCAAGGGCGGACTATCACGCGCGCTGTTCAAATGCGGCAACGCGCTGCTCGGGCATTTTCGCGGCGGCATGGCCATGGCCGCGATCCTCGCCTGCGCCGCGTTCGGCGCGGTGTGCGGATCCTCGGTTGCGACCGCGGCCACGGTGGGGCAGGTGGCGCTGCCCGAGATGCGGCGCTACAACTATTCCGGGCGGCTCGCCACCGCCACCCTGGCGGCGGGCGGGACCCTCGGCATTCTCATCCCGCCCTCGGTGGTGCTGGTGGTCTATGCGATCCTGACCGAGCAGAACATCGCCAAGCTGTTCGCCGCCGCCTTCGTCCCCGGGATTATCGCAGCGACCGGCTACATCGCGGCAATAGCCATCTATGTGCGCCTTTTCCCCGGCCACGGCCCGGCGCAGCCGCGCCACAGCAGGGCGGAGTTGCTGGCAAGCCTGGTCGACGTATGGCCGGTGGCGGCGATTTTCTTGGTGGTGTTCGGCGGCATTTACGGCGGGATTTTCACGCCGACTGAAGGCGCGGCGGTGGGCGCGGCGAGTACCTTTCTCACTGCGCTCGTCAAAGGTGAGCTGAACGCCGATGGCATCGCCCGCTGCTGCTACGGTACGGCGCAGACCACCGGCATGATTTTCATGATTTTCCTCGGCGCCGACATGCTCAATTCGGCACTGGCGCTGTCGCAGATGCCGACCCAGCTCGCCAGCGTGGTTTCCGCGCTTGGCTGGCCGCCGCTTTTGATCGTGGCCGGAATCCTCGTCTTCTACGTGCTCCTGGGCTGCGTCATGGACGAGTTGTCGATGATCATCCTCACCATCCCGGTGCTGTTCCCTTCGGTGATGGCGTTGGACCTGTGGGGCCTGAACCCGACCGACAAGGCGATCTGGTTCGGCATCCTGGTGTTGTGCGTGGTCGAGTTCGGCCTGATCGCGCCGCCGGTGGGCTTGAACGTGTATGTGATCAACAGCCTGGCGCGCGACGTGCCCATGTCCGAAACCTATCGCGGCGTGGTGCCGTTCCTGATCTCGGACGTGGTGCGCGTCACCCTGCTCATGCTCTTCCCCATGCTCACCTTGTGGCTGGTGCACATGATCAGTTGACCGGCGCTCGCTGACGCATACGCGTCGCCCCCGGGCTCATCGCGCGCCGCCAATGTTTACTGCGTCTGGCGGCAATGGGTTTCGCGCACGAACACGAGCAGTACGAGCGCGACTGCGAGCCAGACGAGCATCAGCGCAAAGCCGGCGCGGTAGGCGTCGAAATCGTAGACGCGCACGCCGTTCGCAAGCGTCCCGGTCCAGCGCCGGTCCAGCACCCAGCCGACCGCCGGTTGCATGATCATGCCGCCCAGCATATTGCCCATATTGGCGATGCCGCCGGCGGTGCCGGCCAGCGCCGCCGGCGACGATTCCTTGGCGATGGCAAAGCCCACCATTACCGCAGATGAAGCGCAACCGGTGAATCCGAGCAAGGCGACCAGAAGCGGCAGGGGCAAGCCCGGCACCAGCAACGCGGCGCACCATCCCGCAACGGCGAGCACGGCGCCCAAGGCGTACAGCGGTTTGCGCCGGCGCAGGCGGTCGGAGAACGCGCCCACGAACGGCCCCGCCACCGCCCAGCAAACCAGCAGGAGCGAGGTGATCATGGACGCCTGCGATGTGCTAATCGAGTAGTGCGTGCTCAGAAACGGCACGCCCCACAGACCGCCGAAGGTGAGAGTCGGTCCCGATACCGCGCCCGAGATCAGGAACACCAGCCAGACATTGCGCGTGGCGAGGGTTTGCCTGATGGTCTCCAATATTGGAGCGTGGCGCACTGGCCGCGCCGGCGCATAGCTGGCGTAACCGCGCTCGGCGGGGTCGTCGCGTACCGCCAGCCAGATCACCACAGCCAGCAGCCCCGTAACCACGGCGGAAACGCCAAGCACATTACGCCAGCCGAAGGCATCGACCAGCAGCCGCAGCGGCACCCCGGCCGAAACCGCGCCGAGCACCCCACAGGCGAGGGCGAGGCCGGAGAGCATGGCGAAGCGTGTCGGCGCGAACCAATGGCTAGCGAGTTTGAGCATGGCGACGAAGGCGACGCCGACTGAGCCGCCGATCAACAGGCGGCCCAGGCCCGCGGCAGCGTATCCGGGCGCAAGCGCAAACAGCAGAGTGCCCGCCGCCGCGATTGCCGCGCCGGCGGTCAGCACGCGCCGCGGCCCCCAGCGATCGGCGAGCACGCCCGCCGGAATCTGCATCGCCACGTAGCTGTAATAGTAAAACGCGGCAAGATTGCCCAATGCCGCCGCGCCCAGCGTGAACTCGCTCATCAGCTCGCGCGTGATTACCGCCGGGGCGACACGCTGATAGAAGCCGATCAGGTAGAAAGCCGCGGCCAGGCCCCACATCGCAAAGGCAACGCGCAGCGGCGGATAGGCTGGCGCGCGCGAATTCACGGTCGGCACCGCCACCGGCGCTTATGCAGGATTCGACCCCGACCCGGCGCGCAGCCGCATCATGTCGGGGCCGTGCTGTTCAGCATTGCTCCCAGGGCAGGCCCTCGTGACGCCAGCCGGTCATGGAATTGCGCTGATGATGCTCGTTCAATTCACCCTCGAAGCCGTGCAGCACGTTGTACACCTGGGTGAAGCCGGCCTTCTCCAGTGCCGCGCCCGCGTCCAGCGAGCGGTTGCCGCTGCGACAGATAAGCACCAGCGGGCGGTCCACGCTGGCCGCCTTCTTCACGTGGCCGACGAAATGCGGGTTCACCTCCCAGTCGGGGCCGTCGTTCCAGGGAATCATGATCGCGCCCGTCGGGTGACCGACGAACAGGAATTCCATCTCGCTGCGGCAATCGATGAATATTGAGCTCGGATTCCGGTGCAGGAATTCGTAAGCTTCCTTGGGCGTCAGGTGCTGCATGATATTGGGCTTCGCTGCGAAAATGGGTAGTATAAGGCCTCCGCGCGCCGCGCGCGAACGCGGGTCTGCGCGGGTGGACAAGGGGTGCGCACGCGCGCTAGAATCAGACATCGCGCCGATTTGATGTCAGATTGCGGGCGCCGCCGGTCCCGGCCGGTCGAAAAACAAATTCTGCTAAAGCGAGGGAACCCGTACCTGGCTGGCAGGGCGGGTTTTTTTATTTGCCGATTTTATCTTGATAGGCTGTTTCACGATCGGTGAAGCAGCCCCTGACTTAGGGGAGTATGAAGGGTCGAATGAATGGGTGGGACCCTTCCCTTCCCACCTTGATCCCCTCATTTCGTAACAGACTCTAAATGAATAAAGCCGCACAACTGGAACGCCTGCTCGGCAAGCGTATCGTCATCCTGGATGGCGCCATGGGCACCATGATCCAGAGTTACAAGCTGGCGGAGGCGGATTATCGCGGTGAGCGCTTTGCCTCTTTCGCGCAGGACCTCAGGGGCAACAACGATCTGCTGTCGCTGACGCAGCCCGGCATCATCCGCGAGATCCACGACGCCTATCTGGAAGCCGGCGCCGACATCGTTTCCACCAACACCTTCAACTCCAACGCGCCGTCCATGGCCGACTACGGCATGGCGGGCCTGGTGTACGAACTCAATTGCCAAGCCGCGCGCCTTGCGCGCGCGGCCGCAGATGCCTGCATGCACAAGGCGCCCGAGCGGCTGTGCTTTGTCGCCGGGGTACTCGGTCCGACGACCAAGACCGCCTCGATTTCACCCGACGTCAACGATCCTGGTTTCCGCAATATCGATTTCGACACCCTGGCCGCGGCCTACAGCGAATCGTTGCGCGGGCTGCTCGATGGCGGCGCGGACCTGATCCTGGTCGAGACCATTTTCGATACGCTCAACGCCAAGGCGGCTTTGTTTGCGATCGATTGTGCGTTCGAGGCGCGCGGCCGGCGCTGGCCCATCATCATCTCCGGCACCATCACCGATGCCTCCGGGCGCACCCTTACCGGCCAGACACCCGAGGCGTTCTGGAACTCGGTGCGCCACGCGCGTCCGCTCGCGGTGGGTCTGAACTGCGCCCTCGGCGCGAAATTGATGCGGCCCTATATCGAGGAACTGTCCGGCGTCGCCGACACCTATGTCAGCTGTTATCCCAACGCGGGACTGCCCAATCCTTTGTCGGAAACCGGCTACGACGAGACGCCGGACTATACTTCCGGCCTGCTCGTGGAATTCGCCCAGAGCGGCTTCTTCAACATCGTGGGCGGCTGCTGCGGCACCACGCCGGCGCACATCCGGGCGATTGCGCGTGCGGTCAGGGACGTGCCGCCGCGGCAGCTGCCGCAGATCGAAAAACGGCTGCGCTTGTCTGGGCTGGAGCCGCTCAACATCGGTGACGATACCCTGTTCGTCAACGTCGGCGAGCGCACCAACGTCACCGGCTCGAAGGCCTTCGCCCGCCTGATCCTCGCCGGCAATTACGGCGCTGCCCTCGCGGTGGCGCGCCAGCAGGTGGAGAGCGGCGCGCAAATGGTGGACGTGAACATGGACGAGGCCATGCTCGACTCCGAAAAAGCCATGGTCACCTTCCTCAACCTGATCGCCTCCGAGCCCGACATCTCGCGCGTGCCGCTGATGCTTGATTCCTCCAAGTGGTCGGTGATCGAGGCCGGGCTGAAATGCGTGCAGGGCAAGGCGGTGGTGAATTCGATCTCGCTCAAGGAAGGCAAGGACGAGTTCGTGCGTCAGGCGAAACTGGCGCGCCGCTACGGCGCGGCGGTGATCGTCATGGCGTTCGACGAACAGGGCCAGGCCGACAGCCTGGAGCGGCGCAAGACCATCTGCCGGCGCTGCTACGACATCCTCACCGGGGAAGTCGGCTTTCCGGCCGAAGACATCATTTTCGATCCCAATATCTTCGCCATCGCCACCGGAATAGAGGAACACAGCAACTACGCGCTCGATTACATCGAGGCGACGCGCTGGATCCGCGCCAACCTTGCGTACGCCCGGGTATCGGGCGGCGTGTCCAATGTTTCCTTCTCCTTCCGCGGCAACGATCCGGTGCGCGAAGCCATCCACACGGCCTTCCTCTACCACGCGATCAAGGCGGGCATGTCCATGGGCATCGTCAACGCCGGCCAGCTGGGCGTGTACGAGGAAATACCGAAGGACTTGCTCGAGCACGTCGAAGACATCATTCTCAACCGCAGGCCGGACGCGGCCGAGCGCATGGTCGCATTCGCCAACACGGTCAAAGGCGGCGGCAAGGTGCAGGTCGAGGACCTGGAATGGCGCAAACAGAGCGTGGAAGCGCGCCTGTCGCATGCACTGGTGAAGGGAATCACCGACTGGATCATCGAGGACACGGAGGAAGCGCGGCAGCAAGCCGAACGCGTGGGCGGGCGTCCCATCCATGTGATCGAAGGCCCGCTCATGGACGGCATGAATGTGGTCGGCGACCTGTTTGGCGCGGGCAAGATGTTTCTGCCGCAGGTGGTCAAATCGGCGCGGGTGATGAAACAGGCGGTGGCGCATCTGGTGCCCTACATCGAGGCGGAGAAGCAGAAGCTGGCATTGGAATCGGGGGAAGCGGCCAAGCCCAAGGGCAAGATCGTAGTCGCCACGGTCAAGGGCGATGTGCACGACATCGGCAAGAACATCGTCGGCGTGGTGCTCCAGTGCAACAACTACGAGGTGATCAATCTCGGCGTGATGGTGCCGGCAAGCAGGATTCTGCAGGTGGCGCGCGAGGAGAAGTGCGACATCATCGGTCTGTCGGGGCTGATCACGCCCTCGCTCGAAGAGATGGCGCATGTGGCGCGCGAGATGGAGCGCGAGGGCTTCACCATTCCGCTGCTGATCGGCGGCGCCACCACCTCGCGCGTGCACACCGCGGTGAAAATTGCGCCGCATTACAGCGGCGTCACCGTCTACGTGCCGGACGCCTCGCGCTCGGTGGGCGTGTGTTCGAGCCTGCTGTCGGACGGGCTGCGCGAGCAATACGTGCATTCGGTGCGCGCCGACTACGACAAGATCCGCGCCCAGCACCAGTCGAAGAAGCCGCGTGCGCCGCTGCTCAGCATCGCGCAGGCGCGCGCAAACGCCGTCAACACCGACTGGTCTGCGTATGCGCCGCCGGTGCCCAAGTTCATCGGCGCGAAGGAATTCCGCGAATACGATCTGGCCGCGATCGCCCGGCACATCGACTGGTCGCCATTCTTTCAGACCTGGGAGCTGTCCGGGCCCTATCCGAAGATTCTGCAGGATCCGCTGGTGGGCGAAGCGGCGCGCAACGTGCTCGCCGAAGGTCAGGCGATGTTGAGGAGGATCATCGCGGAAAAATGGCTGGTCGCCAATGCGGTCGTCGGACTATTTCCCGCGAACAGCGTCGGCGACGACATCGAGATCTACACCGACGAGTCGCGCAGTCGGGTGGCGGTGCGTTTTCACAATTTGCGCCAGCAGGCGCAAAGACCCACGGGCAAGCCGAATTACTGTCTGGCCGACTTCATCGCGCCGAAGACTTCCGGCGTGAAAGACTACATCGGCGCCTTCGCCGCCACCAGCGGCATCGGCGTCGAGGCGCGGGTGCAGGAATTCGAAGCCGGGCACGACGACTACAGCGCCATCATGCTCAAGTCCCTGGCGGACCGCCTGGCCGAGGCCTTCACCGAGCATTTGCACCAGCGCGTGCGGCGCGAGTTCTGGGGCTACGCCGCGGACGAAGCCCTGGACAACGATGCATTGATCCGCGAAGAGTATCGCGGCATCCGCCCGGCACCGGGCTACCCCGCCTGTCCCGATCATACCGAGAAGGGCGATTTGTTCCGGCTGCTGGACGCGCCCAAGCTCGGCATCACGCTGACCGAGAGCTATGCCATGTGGCCGGCGGCCGCCGTGAGCGGATTCATGTTCTCGCATCCGGAATCGCAATACTTCGCGGTCGGCAAGATCGGGCCCGACCAAGTCGAGGATTACGCGCAGCGCAAGGGACTGCCGCTCGCCGAGATCGAGCGATGGCTTGCGCCGGTGCTGGCGTACGAGCCTGTTCGATTGACCACCACCTGAGATGAGGAACTTCATATGAGCATCGTCCGCCACAAGCCCGCAAAAATCCTTTCCGGCGCCGTCGAAGCGAACGGCATGGTCTATGTCGCCGGCACCGTCGCCGACAAGCGCCCGGCTTCGGTCAAGGCGCAGACCGAGGAGGTCCTCGGCCGCATCGATGCGCTGCTCGCGCAGGCGGGGAGCCATAAATCCAAGATCGTTTCGGCGCAAATCTGGCTCGCCGACATCCGCACGCGCGAGGAGATGAACCAGGCCTGGCTCGCCTGGGTCGACGCGAACAACCTGCCGGCGCGCGCCTGTGTCGAGGCCAAGCTCGCGGCCGCCGACATGCTGGTCGAGATCGCGGTGATCGCGGCGAAGTAGGGCGGAGTTGGAAATTCGCGCCGGCGCGTCGGCGCTCGTTCTCCTTTGCGTCGCGCTCGCAGGCTGTGCGCCTGAGCTCGACTGGCGCGAGTTGTCCGTGCCCGAAGGGAAGTTTTCCGCGCTGCTGCCGTGCAAGCCGCGCCACGAGGCGCGCACCTTCAGCACCGCCGCGGGCACGCTCACGATGACCATGTACGCCTGCGGCCTGAAGCAGGGGACCATGGCTGTGGCTTATGCCGATTATCCGGCGGCGGCACTCGCCGCCGGACAGATGCCGGAGCTGGTGGATGCGGCGCGCGACGCGCTGCTGCGCAACATCGGCGCCGGCGCGCGTACCGAGGAGGAGGTCGCAATCGCCGGCTTGCCCGGGCGCCAGGTCTACGCCGAAGGCCGGGCCGGCGCGCAGGGCACGCTGCTGAAAGCGCGCTTTGTCGTGGCCGGCAACCGTCTGTACCAAATCGCCTACGTCGGCAGCGGCGATGGCCCGGCCATGGCCGACATCGACATGTTCCTTACGTCATTCAAATTGCGGCGCTGACTACTTGCGCCAGAATCCCGGGGTAAACACCACCAGCAGGGTGAACAGTTCCAGCCGCCCGAGCAGCATGGCGACGGTGAGGATCCAGATCTGGAAATCGTTCAGCGACGCATAAGTCGTTGCCGGCCCAACCTGATTCAAACCCGGGCCGGTGTTGTTGATGCAGGCGACAACCGCCGAAAACGCGGTAACGATGTCGAGGCCGGAGGCGGCCAGCAGCATGGTCATTGCGACAAATGAGGCGACATAGACCAGGATGAAGGCGAGCACGGCGAAAATGATATTGTTCTCCACCGGCGCGCCGCCCAGCTTCACCGGCACGATCGCGCGCGGATGGATGATGCGCGTCATTTCGCGCACCGCCTGGCGCGCCATCAATTCGGCGCGGATCATCTTGATGCCGCCCCCGGTCGAGCCGGAGCAGGTGCAAAAGCCGCACAGGAACAGCATCCACACCGGCGCGAAAATCGGCCACAGGTTGTAGTCGGTGTTGGCAAAACCGGTGGTGGTGGCGATGGAGACGACGTTGAAGGCGGAAAAGCGCAGTGCCGTCCAGAAGCTGGGGTAGACTTGGTTGGCGAGCAGGAAGTAGGCGATGCCGAACACGCTGCCGATGACCACCAGCAGATACAGGCCGGCTTCCGGATCGCGCGCGTACGGAGCGAAGCCCCGGCGCTGCCAGGCGAGAAAGTGCGTGCCGAAGTTGATTCCCGCCAATAACATGAAATAAACGGTCACCGCCTCGATCGCGGGCGAATTCCAGTGGCCGTAGCTCGCGTCGTGCGAAGAGAACCCGCCCAAGCCCATGGTGGAGAACGCGTGCATCATGGCGTCGAGCCAGCTCATGCCGGCGATTCGGTAGGCGAGGAAGCAGGCAACGGTGATCATGAAATACACCAGCCACAAGCCCTTGGCGGTTTCGGCGATGCGCGGCGTCAGCTTGGTGTCTTTCATCGGACCCGGCGTCTCCGCCTTGTAGATCTGGCTGCCGCCCACGCCCAGCAGCGGCAGGATCGCCACCGCCAGCACGATCACGCCCATGCCGCCGATCCAGACGAGAAAGGTGCGCCAGATGTTGATCGAGGGCGGCAGCGCGTCCAGGCCGGAGAGCACCGTCGCCCCGGTGGTGGTGAACCCGGAAACGGTCTCGAAGTAGGCGTCGGTGAAGGACAGTTGCGGCAGGTAGAGCAGCAGCGGCAGGGTGGCGAAGGCCGGCAGTATGGTCCATACCAGCGCCACCAGCAGGAAGCCGTCGCGCGGCTGCAGTTCGCGCCGCTTCCTGCGCGTCAGCGCCCACAGCAGTACGCCGGCGGACGCGGTCAGGACAATGGCTTCGTCGTAGGCGGCTTGTGCCGCGTCGCCGAGGAAAAAAGACCAGGCAAGAGGAAAAAACAGGCACAGAGCGAAAATCATGATGACCACGCTGAGCACGTGGAGTACGGCAGGAATTCGAACCATGGGCGGGTGTGTCCTGCTTAGCTCAGAGAAAACCCGCACTGACCTGGAACAGCTTTTCCACCTTGGGCACCATCTTCTTGTTGGTGACGAAGACGATGGCATGGTCGCCGGCCTGGATCACCAGGTCGTGGTGGGCCATCAGCACCTCCTCGCCGCGCACCAGGGCCGCGATGGTCGTGCCTTTGGGCAATTCGATCTGATCGATCTGCCGCCCCACCACGTGGCAGGATGCCGCATCGCCGTGCACCACCGCTTCCAGCGCTTCGGCCGCGCCGCGGCGCAGCGAGTGCACCTCGGTGATATCGCCGCGGCGCACGTGCGCCAGCAGCGTGCCTATGGTCGCCTGCGCCGGGGAGATGGCGATGTCGATCTGCCCCGATTGCAGCAGGTCCACGTACGAGCGCCGGTTGATCAGGGCCACCACGCGGCGCGCGCCCATGCGCTTGGCGAGCAGGCAGCTCATGATGTTGTTCTCGTCGTCGTTGGTGACGGCGACGAACAGGTCCATCTCCTCGACATTCTCGGCTTCGAGCAGCGACTCGTCGGTGACGTCGCCCTGCAGCACCAGCGCCTTGTCGAGCGACGTGGACAATTCCTCGCAGCGGCGCTTGTTGTGCTCCACTATCTTGACCGTGTAGTCGCGCTCGAGCGCACGCGCCAGCCTCAGCCCGATGTTACCGCCGCCGGCAATCATCACCCGGCGCACCGGCTTGTCCTGGCGGCGCAGTTCGCGCATCACTCTGCGGATATTCTGGCTGGCGGCGAGGCAGAACACCTCGTCGCCGGCCTCGACCACCGTCGTGCCTTCGGGCACGATCGGGCGGTCGCCGCGGAAAATGGCGGCCACGCGCACGTCCACGTTGGGTATGTGCTTGCGCATATCCTGCAGTTGGTGACCCACCAGCGGACCGCCCTGGAAGGCGCGCACCGCGACCAGGCTCACGCGGCCGCCGGCGAATTCCAGCACTTGCAGCGCCTCGGGAAACTGCACCAGCTTGACCAGATACTCGGTGATCAGCTGTTCCGGACAGATGGCGTAGTCCACGGCGAAACATTCGGGCGCGAACAACTGCTCGTTGACGAGGTACTGCGGGGCGCGGATGCGCGCGATGCGGGTGGGAACGTTGTACAGGTGCGCCGCTATCTTGCACGCGACCAGGTTGATTTCGTCGCTTTGCGTTACCGCGATCAGCATGTCGGCGTCTTCGATGCCGGCGCTTTTCAGCACCGGCGGATGCGCCGCGCTGCCGTTGACGGTGCGCAAGTCCAGCCGGTCCTGCAACAGGCGCAGGCGCGCGCCGTCGATGTCGACCACGGTGATGTCGTTGGCCTCAGACACCAGGCTTTCGGCCACGCTGGTGCCCACCTGGCCCGCGCCGAGGATGATGATTTTCAACGTTGCTCCTCTGAATCCTGTCAGTGGCGAACCCGGCTTAGACCCGCCGGGCGGGAAGATTGATGGCGGATGGATCGCATTTTATGCCTTTTTGTTGCGGCGCAGAATCTAAGCCTGGAGCTGATTGGAAAATGAGGAGGTATCTTCCCCCATACTCCCCAAAGTCAGGGGTCATTTCGGTAATTCTGAAAGGGCCTTTTATTCTTCCTTCTTGCCCGTCGTGATCCCCAGGGCCTTGAGCTTGCGGTACAGGTGGGTGCGCTCCAGGCCGCTTTTCTCGGCCACGCGCGCGATCGAGCCGCCTTCGCGTGCCAGCAGTTGTTCGAAATAGGCGCGCTCGAACGCTTCGCGCGCCTCGCGCAGCGGCAGCTCGAGCGGCAGTGCTACCTGGGTGTCTGCAGCGGGATGGAACTGCGCCGACACCCGTTCCACCTCGGCGGCGCCGATTTCCTCCTCCAGCGCGGTGAGCGCGAGGTTCTTCACCGCACCTTGCAGGTCTTGCAGATTCCCCGGCCAATGAAACTGGCGCAGGGCGTTGAGCGCGGCGGTGGAAAAATGCCGCGGCAGGCAATTTCTGGCCTCCACCAGCTGCGCCAGCAGTATGCTGGCGATGTCAGGAATGTCCTCGGCGTGCTCGCGCAGCGCCGGGAGCGCCAGCGACAGCTCGGACAGGCGCGCCAGCAGGGCCGCGTCGAAATTGAAATCGGCGGCGAGGCGCGCCGGCTCCTCGGCGGTGAAGCAGACGAGGCGCGTCCTGGCCTTTTCCTGCCTGCCCAGGATGAAAGCCAGGTTCTTTTGCTGCGAGCGCGTGAGCGTCGCCAGCTCCTCGACGAAAATCAAGCCGCCGGCGGCCTGCGCCAGCAATTCCTGCGGCGCATCGGCCAGTGCCGCGCCTGCGACTACCCAGGGCGTATTCGGCTGGTGCAGGTAGCGCGCGTACAATTCCGGCATCACACCCGGCTCGCCGCGCAGCAGCACCGGCACCGACAGAGTGGCGATCTGCGCTAGGCGCTTGCGCAGGTCGGCTATCACCGCGGAGCGGCCCAGGCTGAGCAGCGTGAGCCCGGCCTGCGACTGGGTGCCGCCATTTCTCAGCGCGCGTTTCACCGTGGCCAGCAGCTTTTGCAGCGCGATCGGTTTTTCCAGAAAATCGATGGCCCCGATGCGGGTGGCCTCGACCGCCGTTTCGATGGTGCCGTGTCCGGACATCATCACCACCGGCATCGTAAGCTGGCCGTTCGCCGCCCATTCCTTGAGCAGGGTGATGCCGTCGGTATCGGGCATCCAGATGTCGAGCAGCACCAGGTCGGGGCGCTCCGCCCCGCGCAGCGCGCGCGCGCGCGCTGCGTTTTCCGCGAGCTGCACCGCGTGACCCTCGTCGGCGAGAATCTCCGACAGCAGTTCGCGGATGCCGATTTCGTCGTCGACGACCAGTATTTGTGACACTAGCTTGCCCTCGCAGATTCGGGTTGCAGCGGCAGGGTGATGCTAACCCGGGCGCCGCCCCCGGGCAGGTTTTCCACCCTTACCGCACCATCGTGCTCGTCAATGATCTTTTTCACGATCGCCAGACCCAGCCCGGTGCCTTTGGGCTTGGTGGTTACGTAGGGCTCAAACACGCGCACCATGATCGCCTCGGGAATGCCGCAGCCATTGTCGCTGATTCTGAGGCAGGCCTGGTTGCCGGCGCGTTCGGTTTCGACCTCGATGCGCGCGGCCGCGCTGCCGGCGAGCGCATCCTGCGCGTTCTGCAGGAGATTGTGTATCACCTGGCGCAGTCGCGTCGGATCGCCCATCACCTGCGGCAGACCGGCCTGCAGCGAGGGTTTGGCCAGCGCGCCGGCATGCTCGTACAAATCGAGCACCTCGCGCACCAGCGCGTTCAAATCCAGCGGCTGCAGGCTGGGCGCGGGCATGCGTGCATACTCGCCGAAGTCGTCCACCATTCCCTTCATCGCCGCCACCTGGTTGATGATGGTGGCGGTGGCGCGGTTGAGCGTGGCCGCATCCTCGGGCGCGAGTTTGTTTTCGAGCTTCGCCTGCAGACGTTCCGCGGAGAGCTGGATCGGCGTGAGCGGGTTCTTGATTTCGTGCGCCAGGCGTCGCGCCACCTCGGCCCAGGCGGTAGCGCGCTGCGCCTGGACCAGTTTGGTGACGTCGTCGAACACGACCACGTAGCCGCCGCCGCTCGCGCGCGGCAATACCGAGCCGCGCACCAGAAGCATGCGTTCAGCCAGTTCCAGCTGCTGCTGCCAGGTGTCCGCGCCGTGCTGCTTGAAACCCTCGACGATGGCGCGCGCCAGCGGTTGCAGCCGTGGCCAATCGGTAAGGGACCGGCCCCTCAGGCCGTCGAATGTTTCCTGCAGGATGGCGCCGGCTCCATGATTGACGGTGCCCAGGCGCAGCTGCTCGTCCAATACCAGCACGCCGGCAGACAGATTGGCGAGGATGTTCTCCAGATAAGCCTTGGCCGTTTCCAGCTCGGCGCGGTGCGATTCGGCGGCGCTGCGCGCATCGTCGAGTTGCTCGGTCATGCTGTTGAAAGATTGGGTGAGGATACCCAGTTCATCGCGGCTGGTGACCTGGGCGCGACGGCTGTAGTCGCCGCGCGCCACCGCCTGGGTGCCCGCGGCGAGCAGCGCCAAGGGCTCCGACAGGCGTGCCGAGAGCAGGAAGGCGAGCGCGGTGGCGGAGAACAAAGTCAGCAGCAGCGTCAGCGTCAAGGTGAGGATGTAGATCTCCTTCAGGCCCTGGCGCGATAGCGACAACTCCTTGTAGTCGCGATACACGCCCTGTACCGCCTCCGCATCCCGCGCCAGCGTCGGCGGTACCCGCTGCAACAGTTGCAGCAGGCGCTCGTCCTCGGCGATGCTGAGCGCGGCCACCGGTACCAGCACGCGCAGGCTCAATCCCTTGTCGGGTGCGCCCTCGAGTGCGGTGTAGCCGCGGCTTTGCCGCGCCTGGCGCTGGATCATGGTGCTGGGCAGATCCGGCAGGAGCTCCCCCACGCCCTTGCGCGCGCTGGCGATGACGTTGCCGCCGGAGGACAAGAGCAGCGCATCCTCGACGCCCGCCTGCTCGCGCAGCCGGTCGAGCAGCACCACCTGCTGTGCCGGCGACCGGTCGGAAAGTTCGAGCGCGATACGGTGTGCTTTGCCGTTGAGATCGGTGAGCAGCAGATCGAGCGCAGTACGGCCGAGGTTGAGCCCGCCCTCGAGCGCATTGTCCACGCGCACGTCGAACCAGGATTCGATGCTTTTCGCCATGAACTGCAGCGACACCACGTACACGAGGCCGCCGGGGACGATTACCATGGGCAGAAACATCAGCAGGAAGCGCAGTGTAAGTCTGGAGCCGAACACGCGCGCGCGCAGCTTGGAGGTGAGCACCCACAACTGGTAGCCGACCAGCGCCAGCACCGCCAGGGCGAGCGCCGCGTTCAAACCCAGCAGCAGCGCGTAGTGGCGGGAGAACAGGGCGGTGTTGCCGCTGGCCGCCGCCAACAGGAACAGCAGGATCGCACCCAGCGCCACGCTGAAAACGAGCACGTATTTCATTGCGGCGTTTTCTCCGTTACCGGCGCCTTGATCCTGAATGGCCAACGCCGCCATTCGGAGGCAAGATTCCATTCCCGGCTGGTGAGCGCATTCACCTGGAACGGTTTGGGCAACTGAGACACGTCGAGCCGCATGCGCAGCGCCGCCTGATATTCGGCGCCGGCATCCACTTCCGCGCGCTCCAGCACCTGCCAGGAACGCACCCGCGACAGCACCCGCAGCGCGTCGGGCAGGCTGGAAAAGCTCTGGTGCAAGGCGCCGCGCGAGATCCGGTATTGACGCGTGAGCGCGTGATAGGACAGGCGCAGCATCAGCTGCCGGCTGACCGGACGTTCGTCGAACCAGTACCAGCGTTTGCGCGTGAGCTCGAACTCGACCTCGAAATACATCGCCACGCCCTTGTTGATGGCGTCCTCGAGCCGCGGGTTAAGCTCGATCTCGAAATCCGCGTCCAGGGCGTAGCCCTCGTCGTTGCCCTCGAGCGAAATGCGGCTGATTTCGATGTTCTCGGCGCGTGCCGGCGCGGACCAGACCAGCGCCAGCGCCAGCAGCAGTGACACGAGCAGCCGCAGGCTCATGTTCCAGCATTCATTACAATATGAGGGGATAGCTCCCCGCATGCTTCGCCGAGTAGTGGGGCGTTTCGAAAATTCCGAAACAAGCGCCTGGAATCCGCTGCAACATGAATTTTGTGGCGGCCAATATGGGGGAGTGTGAGGGGGCGTGCCCCCCCACCTCGAAATGAACTATTAGTTTTTTTCCAGCAGCGCATAGAAAAAGCCGTCATGCCGCGGATCGGGCAGCAACTGTCCTCCCTCGAGCCCGGCCAGCGGCAACCGACGGGCTGCGTTGTTGCGCACCAGGAAGGAAGCGATAGTCTGTGCGTTTTCCTGCGGGAACACCGAGCACGTCGCATACAGCAATTTACCACCCGGCGCCAACTGTTGCCACAGCGCGTCCAGCATCCGGCCCTGGGTCGTTGCCAGTCGGGCGATATCGCTTTCGCGCCGCAGCCACTTGATGTCAGGGTGGCGCTTGACCACGCCGGAGGCGGTGCAGGGGGCATCGAGCAGAATGCGCTCGAACAGCCCGCCGTCCGACCACCCCGCCGGGGAGGCGCAGTCGGCGCAGACGACACGCGCGCCAAAGCCGAGGCGCGCCAGGTTGTCGTTGATGCGAGGCACGCGCGCCGGGTCGCTATCCAGTGCCGTGAGCGCGCAATCGGCAAGTTCCAGAATATGTCCGGTCTTGCCGCCCGGGGCGGCGCAGGCATCGAGCACCCGCATCCCCGGTTGAACGTCAAGCAGCGGAGCGGCGAGCTGCGCGCCGGCGTCCTGCACTGATACTTCGCCCGCAGAGAAGCCGGGCAGCGTTTCTATCGGCAACGGGCGCTCGAGCAGGATCGCCTGCGCGCCGACGAGTTCGCCAGCGAGACCGCGCTCGCCCAGCTTGGCCAGATACTGCTCGGCCGTGAGGCGGCGCCGGTTGACGCGCAAGGTCATCGGCGGGTGGAGATTGCCGGCGTTGAGTACCGACGCCCAGTGTTGTGGCCAGGCCGCGCGCACGCGGTCTATCCACCATTGTGGGTAGGAGTAGTGCGCGACTTCGGAGTTGCAGCGCGCAACGAGCGCGTCCGCCTCGCGCAGATAATTGCGCAGTACCGCGTTGACAAGACCCTTGGCCGCCGGCTCGAGGCGCGACACCGCGCGCACCGCCTGATCCACCGTGGTATGGCTCGAACGCGGCCGCGCGCGCAACTGGTACAGCGCAGCGAGCAGCAGGGCATGCAAGGCCGGCTTGACCGGCTTGCGCAGCAGCTCGGCGAGGATGGCATCGAGCAGGCCGAGGTTGCGCAGCGTGCCGTAGGCCAGATCCTGCGCGGCCGCGGTCAGGCTCGAACCCGGCTGCAGGCCCGAGAGCGCATCCGACAGGCTGCGGCCGGCGCGCACCTGTGCGATGGCGTCGCCGGCGGCATGGAGCGCTAGCTCTAAATTGGCTGATCTGGACAAGGCGGCAAGCAGCGTTGCAACCGTCGGGGCCGCAACGCCGCAGTGGTGTTGGACGAGCCCCGCATCCTACACCGGGAAGGGGGCGGAGAGTACGGGCTTTGCGGCTCAGGCCATCGCGCGCAGGCGCGTAACCCGCATTACGCCATCGCGCGCAGGCGGGCGATGCGCATCTCGGTGGCGGGGTGGGTGCTGAACAGGTTCTGGATGCCGCCACCGGCGAGCGGATTGACGATCATCATCTGCGCCGTCGCCGGATGCTCTTCGGCCGCCATCAGCGGCAGGCCCTTGGCGTAACGCTCCATTTTCGCCAGCGCATCGGCGAGCGCGTTCGGGTCGCCGCTGATCTCGGCGCCGCCGCGGTCGGCCTCGAATTCGCGCGCGCGCGAGATCGCCATCTGGATCAGCATCGCCGCGATCGGCGCCAGGATCATTACGATCAACCCGACGACCGGATTGGCGCGCTCGCCGTCGCCGCGCCCGCCGAACAGAAAGCCGAACTGGGCGATGGAGGAGATCGCCCCGGCCATGGTGGCGGCAATGGTGGAAATCAGGATGTCGCGATGCTTCACATGCGTCAGCTCGTGCGCCATCACGCCGCGCAGTTCGCGCGCCGTCAACAGTTGCAGGATGCCGGTGGTCGCCGCCACCGCGGCATGCTCGGGATTGCGTCCGGTGGCAAAGGCGTTGGGCTGGGCTTCGTCGATGAGATAGACGCGCGGCATGGGCAGTCCGGCGCGCTGCGCCAATTCGCGCACGACGTTGTAGAGCTGCGGTGCACTCGCCGCGTCGACTTCCTGCGCCTTGTACATGCGCAGCACGATCTTGTCGGAGAACCAGTAGGCAAAGATGTTCATCGCGCCGCCGAGTGCAAGCGCGAGCAGCATGCCGTTTGCGCCGCCGAGGGCGGCACCGACGACGCCAAACAGCGCCACGATGCCCGCCATCAGGATAGTAGTCTTGAGCCAGTTTCCGAACATTCCGGGTTTCCTTCTAACGTTGGTTGTCGAAGCCTTTAGATGGTGTTGTTCGGAAAAAATTCAATCCGCTCGCCCGCGGCAAGCGGGAAACCGGCGAGGAACTGCCCCGCCGTCAGCCGTTTGCCGCCGGCGCGCTGCAGTTCCTGCACCCGCAGCGCCTCGCTGCCGCAGGCGATGACGATGCCCTCGGGGCCGGCCTCCAGTATGGTCCCCGGTGCGCCCGCCGCGGCGCTTACCCGGGCGCGCCAGATTTTAAGCGCGACGTTTCTAATCGTCGTGGACGCGCCAGGCAGCGGATCGAACGCGCGTACCTTGCGCTCGATCGCCGGCGCGGCCTCGCGCCAGTCGATCTCGGCTTCGGCCTTGACGATTTTTGCGGCGTAGCTCGCACCTGCATCCGCTTGGGGCTCGGCATGGAGCTGGCCGCGCTCGAGCCGGGCGAGCGCACTCACGATCAGGCGCGCACCAAGTTCGGCCAGTTTGTCGTGCAGGCTCGCGCCGGTGTCCTCTGGTGCGATAGGCACAGCCTCGGCCGCGAACACCGGGCCGGTATCCAGGCCGCGGTCCATCTGCATGATGGATATCCCGGTGTGCGCGTCGCCGGCAAGAATGGCGCGCTGGATCGGCGCCGCGCCGCGCCAGCGTGGCAGCAACGAAGCGTGAATATTGATCGCGCCAAGACGCGTCATGGCGAGCACCGGCTCGGGCAGAATCAGGCCGTAGGCCGCGACCACCATAAGATCCGCGCCCAGCGCGCGCAAGCGCTGCTGCGTCTGCGCGTCCTTCAAACCGGCGGGTTGAAATACCTCGAGGCCGAGCGCCAGCGCCAGCGCTTTTACCGCGCTGGGCGCGAGCTTCAGGCCGCGGCCTGTCGGCCTGTCGGGTTGAGTCAGCACCAGGACGATCTCATGTCCTGCGCGGTGCAGCGCGGCCAGCGCGCGTGCGGCAAACGCGGGGGTGCCGGCGAAAATGAGGCGCATCCGCGAAGGCGGGCGGAAGTTCAGGCGCTCTGACGCTGCTGCTTCTGCATCTTGGCGCGAATGCGGGTCTGTTTCAGGCGCGACAGATACTCGACGAACACACGGCCTTTCAGGTGGTCCATCTCATGCTGGATGCACACGGCAAGCAGGCCCTCCGCCTCCATGGTGAAACTCTCGCCGTCCAGCCCCAGCGCGCGCACGACGATATGCTCGGCGCGTGCGATCTTCTCGTAGATACCCGGCACAGACAGGCAGCCCTCTTCGCAATCGGCCTCCCCCATGGCGGAGAGGATCTCGGGATTGATCAGGGTCAGCAGTTTGTCGCGGGTTTCCGACGCGTCGATGACGATCACCTGCTTGTGCACGTCCACTTGGGTCGCGGCTAAACCCACGCCGGGCGCGGCATACATGGTTTCGGCCATGTCGGCGACCAGCCTGCGGATGCTGTCGTTTACCTCCGCTACCGGCGCAGCGATCTTGTGCAGGCGGGCATCGGGGTAGCGCAAGATGTGTAACTGAGACATAAAAACTTGCTAATTGAATGGATTAGGTGCTAAATTTAATGAAGTCTATAAAAAGCCGTGCTAGACTTTATATGATTCAGCCCTCTACTTAGACAGGTTCGAGGCTCCTATGCGCAAGTCTATCATAATCACAGTGCTCGCCGCGGCGCTGGCGGCCATGCCCCTCATGGCTCAGCAGCGAGCGCAAGCCCGGCTGCAGGACAATGCCCCTGACCGGTACGTAGTCGTCCCAGGCGACACCTTATGGGGCATCGCCGTAAAATTTCTCAAGGATCCGTGGCGCTGGCCGGAAGTGTGGAAGTTGAACCGGGAAGAGATTGAGAACCCTCACTTGATCTACCCGGGAGACGTCATCGTGCTCGACCGCTCCGGGCCGCAGCCGGAACTCAGGATCGAGATGGGCGACATGGTAAAGCTGTCGCCGCGCGTACGCGCCGAGGACACCAGCAAGCAGGCCGTTCCCAGTATTCCGTCCAGGGTCATCGAACCCTTTCTGTCGCGGCCGCTGGTGATCGAACCGGACGGCCTGGAGAATGCGCCGCGTATCATCGCGGCGCAGGCGGACCGCGTCTACCTGGGCGCGGGCGACGTAGCCTATGTCAGCGGCATCAAGGATGCAAACGTCGATAGCTTGTGGCAGATCTATCAACCGGGCAAGCCACTTATCGACCCCGAGAGCCGGAAGACGCTGGGCTACGAAGCGGTATTTCTCGGCGACAGCAGGGTGACCAAGGCCGGCGATCCGGCAACCATACAAATCTTCGGCGCGCAGCAGGAGATTGGCAAGGGGGATCGCCTGGTCGCCGCCGCACCGCTGGTACTCAACAACTACGCACCGCATGCGCCCAGCACGTCGATCCACGGCCGTATCATCGCTACCCGCGGCGGACTGCGCGAGACCGGCCCGCAAAACGTGATCACGCTCAACAAGGGCAAGAACGATGGGCTGGAGCCCGGGCATGTGCTCGCTTTGCTGCGCCTGGGCCGCACCACCCTGGAGAAGACTCGCAGTTCCAAATGGTTCCGCGCCGACAAGGTCGAGGCGACCAAGCTGCCGGACGAGCGCTACGGCCTGGTTTTCGTATTCCGCACTTTCGACCGGGTGTCATACGCGCTGGTGATGTCGGCGAGCCGGCCGGTGCTGCTCGACGACGTGGTGACCACGCCCTGAAGGGTTTCGGGCCGCACGGGGATGCGCCCGGTAAATCTTCCGCTTTGGCCACATACCTGGAACACAATGCAGCACGACGCTGATCTGGCTGCGTGGATCAAGCTCAGCCTGGTGCCGGGGCTGGGCGGGCAGAGCCTGAGGAAACTCCTCGGCGCCTTTGGCTTGCCGCAGCACATTCTGGCCGCCGGTCGCAGCGCGCTCGCACGCGTTGTTTCCGCCGAGATTGCCGCGCGCATACTGGCCGATCTTGATTCCCCCGCCGTCGAGGTGGCCCTGGAATGGGCTGCGGCCGACGGCCAAGCCGTGCTCACGCTTGCCGACGCCGATTATCCGCGGCCATTGCTCGAGACGCCTGATCCGCCGGCGCTCCTCTATTTGCGCGGCCGGCGCGAGTTGCTCGCGCGCCCCAGCCTTGCCGTGGTGGGCAGCCGCAACGCCACGCATCAAGGGGTAAGCAACGCCGAGCAGTTTGCGCGCGCTTTCAGTTGCGCCGGCCTCACCATCGTCAGCGGCCTGGCACTGGGCATAGATGCCGCGGCGCACCGCGGCGGTTTGGACGGGGTCGGCTCCACCATTGCGGTGCTCGGCACCGGCGCCGACATCCTCTATCCGCAACGCAACCGCGCGCTGGGCGAGCGCATCGCGCGCGAGGGGCTGATAGTCAGTGAATTTGCGCTGGGCACGCCGCCGCATGGGAGCAATTTTCCGCGGCGCAACCGCGTCATCTCGGGTCTTGCGCGCGGCTGCCTCGTGGTGGAAGCGGCGCTCGCCTCGGGCTCGCTCATCACCGCGCGGCTCGCCGCCGAGCAGGGGCGCGAGGTGTTCGCGGTACCGGGGTCGATCCATTCGCCGCATTCCAAGGGTTGTCACGCGCTCATCAAGCAAGGCGCAAAGCTGGTGGAAAGCGCGCAGGATCTGCTGCAGGAACTGGGCGTGGAAGGGCTGATCGCGCCGCCTGCAGCCGCGGGTCCGGCCGCTGCCGGCTTGCTCGCGCAGCTGGGCTACGACCCCTGTGACATAGACACGCTGTGCGCAAGAAGCGGCTTGACGGCGGACGTGGTATCGGCCATGCTGTTGCAACTCGAGCTCGACGGCAAGGTCGCGAGCCTGCCCGGCGGGCAATATCAGAGAGTCTCCTAAGAACCCGTCGCAAAATGAATGTCGCAACGGGCCAAGCCAGGGGAGTATGAGGGGAGATATCGCCTCATATCGCAGCAAGTTCTAAGAGGCCGCCCATTAGAATGTTCGACATACTCGTCTACCTGTTCGAGAACTATTACCAGACCGAGCTCTATCCCGATCAAGATGCGCTGGCGCGCAAGCTCAGCGCCGCCGGCTTTGAGCGCGACGACATCAGCGACGCGCTTGTCTGGCTGGGAGGGCTTTCCGCCACCGAGACCAGCACGCTTCCCGATTCTCTTGCGCAAAGCACGGCGTTTCGCGGCTATGCCGAAGTGGAGGCGACCAAGCTGGGCATCGAAGGGCGCGGTTTCCTCGCTTTCCTGGAGGGCGCGAAAGTACTCACGCCGCTGCTGCGCGAGATCATCATCGAGCGCGCCATGGCGCTGTCGGAAGACAACGTCAGCGTCGAGAAATTGAAGGTGATCGTGCTGATGGTGCTGTGGAGCCAGCAGCATTCGATCGATTCGCTCGTGCTGGAAGAACTGCTCTCCGATCGCGCGCAATTGCTCATGCATTAACGCTGTTGGCGGCAATTAAGGCGTTGTTTCGCGGAAGTTTGTCACAGCGTGTCGCTGCGACTTCTTGCTTCGCCCTCCGGTTTGCACTTATCATGCTCCGCTTGCTGCGCGGCGCCGACCGATATCGAGTCTGCGCGCGCTAGTCCGAACACACTATGACCGAAAAACGCATCATTGCCGAGAAACCCTCCGTTGCGAACGACATTGCGCGCGACCGAATTTACGAGCGCGCGCTCGACCGTTGACCGAACCTTATGGCGAAGAAGCTCATTATTGCTGAGAAACCCTCCGTTGCGAACGACATTGCGCGCGCATTGGGCGGCTTCACCCGCCATGGCGATTATTTCGAGAGCGGGGAGTACGTGCTGTCGTCGGCGATCGGCCATTTGCTCGAACTCGTCGCCCCGGAAGGCGTAGAGGTGAAACGCGGCAAGTGGTCGTTTGCGAACCTGCCGGTGATCCCGCCGCACTTCGACGTCAAACCGATCGAGCGCACCGAGGACCGGCTCAAGTTGCTGCTGAAGCTGCTCAAGCGCAAAGACGTCACCGGCGTGATCAACGCCTGCGACGCCGGGCGCGAGGGTGAGCTGATCTTCCGCTACATCATGCAGCACGCCGGCAACAAGAAGCCGATCCAGCGTCTGTGGTTGCAGTCGATGACCCAGGGTTCGATCCGCGACGGATTTGAAGGCCTGCGGACCGACAAATCCATGCTGCCGCTGGCCGATGCCGCCGTGTGCCGTTCCGAGTCCGACTGGCTGGTGGGCATCAACGGCACGCGCGCGATGACCGCGTTCAATTCCAAAGAGGGCGGTTTCTACAAGACCACCGTGGGCCGGGTGCAGACGCCGACGCTGGCCATCCTGGTCGAGCGCGAGGACCGCATTCGCAAGTTCGTGTCGCGCGACTACTGGGAAGTGCATGCGAGCTTCGCCGCCGCCGCAGGCAGCTACAGCGGGCGCTGGTTCGACGAGAAGTTCGCCAAGGCAGCGAAGGACGAGGACGCCGAAGCCAGGCCCGAGCGCCTGTGGGATGCGGCGCGCGCCGAAGCCTTGCGCAAGAAATGCGAAGGCAAGCCCGGCATCGCCACCGAGGAAGCCAAGCCCACCACCCAGATTTCGCCGCTGCTGTTCGATCTGACCAGCCTGCAGCGCGAAGCCAACGGACGCTTCGGCTTTTCCGCCCGCGCGACGCTGTCGCTGGCGCAGGCGCTGTACGAAAAACACAAGGTGCTGACCTATCCGCGTACCGATGCGCGCGCGCTGCCGGAGGATTATCTGCCGACAGTCAAATCGACCATGGAAATGCTCGCCGGCAAGGCCAAGGGCAAGGACAAGAGCGAGGGCGTCGCGGCTTATGCGCCGTTCGCGCGCCAGGTATTGAAGGAAGGCTGGGTCAAGCCGAGCAAGCGCATTTTCGACAATTCCAAGATTTCCGACCACTTCGCCATTATCCCCACGCTGCAGGCGCCGGGCCATCTGTCCGATGCCGAGGCCAAGCTCTACGACATGGTGGTGAAGCGCTTCCTCGCGGTGTTCTTTCCCGCGGCCGAGTTCCTGGTCACCACGCGCATCACCCGCGTCGAGGGCGAGCCGTTCAGGAGCGAGGGCCGGGTGATGGTGAAGCCGGGCTGGCTCGCGATTTATGGCCGCGATACGGAAAAAGACGACGCCCTGATGGTCGCGATCGAGGAGGGCGAGAAGGTCAAGACGACCACGGTCGAGGTCAAGGCCAATCAGACCAGGCCGCCGGCGCGCTTCTCCGAGGCGACGCTGCTCTCGGCCATGGAGGGGGCGGGCAAACTGGTCGAGGACGAGGAATTGCGGGCGGCGATGAGCGCGAAGGGCCTGGGCACTCCCGCCACCCGCGCCGCCGTCATCGAGGGCCTCATTTTCGAAGACTATGTGCACCGCAACGGGCGCGAGCTCGTGCCCACGCCGAAGGCGTTCTCGCTCATGTTCGCGTTGGGCCAGTTCGGCATCACCGAGCTCACCTCGCCCGAGCTCACCGGCAACTGGGAATTCAAACTGAAGCAGATGGAGCGCGGCGAGCTCGGGCGCGCCGAGTTCATGGAGCATATCGTCGAGGTCACGCGCGAACTGGTTTCCGCGATCAAGAAAGGTGACATACCCGATACCGCGTTTCTCACGCTGAAGGCGCCGTGTCCGAAATGCGGCGGCACGGTACAGGAGAACTATCGCAAGTTCCAGTGCCAGGCCTGCGATTTCAATATCTGGAAAGTCGTTTCCAGCCGCGAGTTCGCGCCTGAGGAAATCGAGGAATTGATATCCAAACAGACCATCGGTCCGCTACAGGGCTTCCGCAGCCGCATGGGCAGGCCGTTTGCCGCGGTGGTGCGGCTGTCGCCCGAGTTCAAGGCGGAATTCGATTTCGGCCAATCAAACGACGGCTCCGAGGAAGCGCCGGATTTCTCCGGCCTGGAGCCGCTCGGGCCCTGTCCCAAGTGTTCGGCGCGGGTGTTCGAGCAACCCATGGCCTATGTATGCGAGAAGAGCCTGGGCCCGGCAAGGAGCTGCGACTTCCGCTCCGGCCGCATCATCCTGCAGCGGCCGATCGAACGCGAGCAGATGCAAAAGCTGCTGGCCAGCGGCAGGACCGATCTGCTGCACCGCTTCATTTCCAAGAAAGGCCGGCCGTTCTCGGCCTTCCTGGTGCGCGGCGCGGACGGCAAGGTCGGCTTCGAGTTCGCGCCGCGAGCGGCCAAGCCGGGCAAGGCTGCGGCCGAGCCCGCAGAGGCCAAGGCCGGCGTCATCAAGCTCGCGAGCAAGACGGCCGCCAAGACCGCCGCCAAGAAGACTGCCACCAGGAAAGTCACCAAGACCGCCGCCAAGACCGCCGCCAAGACCGCCGTGAAGACCACCGCCAAGAAAGCTGCCAAGACGGTCAGGGCGCGCAAGAGCGCGGCCGGCTAGACTAGCGCCCGCGTTCAGCTGCGGTCGATCGACTCATCGGCCAGCGCACATCGGGTATCGAGAGCGGCAGGTGTTCCGCCGGGTTCGCGCGCGCGCAGTCTGTCACACCTTGACGGGCTTGGGCCCGCGCATGCTGCCCGCCACTATCTTGTATTCGAACAAGCGGCACTCCAGCGCGCCGTTGAACAGCGGCGTGCGCCTGGACACCTGCAGCTTGATCAGCTTGGGCAGATTCATGTCGGCGCTCAGAATGTAACAGTTCCAGCCGGCGAATTTCTGCTTCAGCGCGTCGCCGAATTTGGGGTAGAACCCGGCCAGTTCCTGCTGCTCGCCCATGCGCTCGCCGTAGGGCGGGTTGGTGACCAGCACGCCCGACTCGGCCGGCGCGGAAATTTCCAGCGCATTCGCCTGTTTCAGCTGTACCGCCTGCTCCAACCCGGCCGCGGAGAGGTTCGCGTGCGCAAGCTTGAGCGTGTCACCGTAAAGGTCGCTGCCGTAGATCGGCAGGGGAGCTAGCGGCTTGCGCCGCGCCCCGGCCTCGGCGCGCAGTTCCTGCCACAGCGCGGCGTCGAAATGTTTCAGCTTTTCGAAGCCGAAGCCGCGCGCGCTGCCCGGCGCGATATCGAGCGCGATTTGCGCCGCTTCGACCAGGAAGGTGCCGCCGCCGCACATCGGATCGAGCAACGCCGTTCCCGGCTGCCACCCGGTCAGCCCGAGAATGCCGGCGGCGAGATTTTCCTTGAGA